>ENA-OUPO01000386-OUPO01000386.1-human-gut-metagenome-genome-assembly--contig:-NODE-386-length-20468-cov-12.4722_pt1 | contig 20468 bp, 14 predicted proteins | sample MGYA00237940_ERZ548809 | MGnify/ENA primary metagenome ERZ548809 (study PRJEB26490, sample SAMN05194695) | human gut metagenome | biome: terrestrial biome; feature: human-associated habitat; material...
CAAATCTGCACGGCATCCTGAAGGAAGAGGATATCCAGTTCCTCGCCGAGTCCGCATTTGCGGATGCCTGCCGTCCCGGCAACCCCCGCGATACCAGCGTGGAGGAGATCGTGGAGCTGTATAAGAGCCAGCTGTGATTCCGCTCTGTAAATTCAAGCTGTAATTTTGGGCCCTGCTGTCCTTCGGGATGGCAGGGCCTTTTTCTAAGATGTATCTGAAAACAAAGCAACAGACCGGATCTTCGTCTTTTCAGAGATGCCCGGAGAGCCTGCCGCGTCGCAGAGTGACAAAATTTCTGCACGGCTCTTGTACACAGCGCCCAAAACGGGTACAATCAATGCAGTAAGAAAAAACTGGAAGCGAAAGGAACCTTATGACGCTGAACTTCTATACTCTGGGTGTTATTTATCTAGTATATTCCTTTCTGGGCTGGGTGGCTGAGACGGTAGTCGCGACCATCCGGGGCGGAAGGTTTGCCAACCGCGGTGCGGCGGCAGGCCCGTTCTGCTTTATCTACGGTACCACCGGCGTGCTGCTGGCCGTGAGTTTCGGCGACCTGCGCACCGAGCCGGTCTACCTGTTCTTTGCCTGTATGATGGCGGCAACGGTGATGGAATGGATCACCGCCAAGCTGCTGGAACGCCTGCACCGCCGTAAGTGGTGGGACTATTCCGGAAAAAAATTCAATCTGAACGGCTATGTGTGCCTGCAGTATTCGCTGCTGTGGGGTGCACTGGGCACGGCAAGTGTGCTGTGGGGCAATAATGTGTTGCTGCAGCTGTGTGCGCATATCCCGGTCTGGCTGCTGCGTCCGGCAGTATGGGCCTCGCTGACGGTGGCGGTGCTGGACCAGATCGGTTCGGCAGTGCTGGTGCAGCAGTATGCGGCCCGGCACCCGGTGCTGGAGCAGCTCAACCAGAGACTGGGAAAGCGGTCGGATACGCTGCGCCGCAGGATCGCGCTTTACATTGAAAAACGCATCCAGTATGCTTACCCGGCTGCGGCCCGGCAGGAGCAGACTGCGCTCCGGAAGGGGGAAAAGAACTTCCTCAGCGTGTCCGACCTGCTGTGGCTGTTCGTGATCGGCGCGTTTCTGGGCGACATGGTGGAGACGGTGTTCTGCCGCGTGACCGCCGGGGTCTGGATGAGCCGCTCCAGTCTGGTCTGGGGGCCGTTCAGCGTGGTGTGGGGTCTGGCGCTGGTGCTGGCAACGGTGCTGCTGCGTCAGGAAAAGGACCGGAGCGACCGCTATCTGTTCGCCTTCGGCACCGTCATGGGCGGTGTGTACGAATACGTGTGCAGCGCCGTCACCGAGCTGCTGTTCGGCACCGTGTTCTGGGACTACAGCAAGTTCAAGTTCAATCTGGGCGGGCGCATCAACCTGCTGTACTGCTTTTTCTGGGGCATTGCGGCGGTGATATGGATGCGCTACGGCTATCCGCTGGTGCTCAGAGGCATGAAGAAGGTGCGCAGCCGCGTCCGCCCATGGATGACCGTCCTGCTGGCCGTATTCATGGCGGTGAACATGCTCACCAGTGCGCTGGCGCTGGCCCGCTACGATGCCCGCACCAGCGGTGAAGCGCCCAAAAGCAGCATCGATATGCTGCTGGATGCGCATTTTGACGATGCCCGCATGGAGCACATCTATCCCAACGCGAAGAAAGTAGCTAAGGCCGGATGAAATTTCAACGCTCCTCTTGCACTTTGGTGCAAAAACCAGTATAATATTTTTCGGATAAAAGGGAGTAAAGGGCGCTCGTTTTGCAAAAACGGTGCGCTGTGGCGCAGCGACATCCCGGCAGAAATGCCCGCTGTGTCACCGGAAGCTTGAGACTTTTATTACACTTTCCCGTTTCTGGGCAGGATGTAATAAGGGTCTCTTTTTTATTGCTGCTCTGCCAAAAACAAAAGGAGAAAACTATGCTCATTCCTGTTTTGCTGTTCATCGTGGGCCTGCTGTGCCTCATCAAGGGCGGTGACTGGTTCGTGGATGGTGCCACGGGCATTGCCCGCCGCTTCCATGTGCCGGAGCTGCTCATCGGTGCCACCGTGGTGTCCATCGGCACCACCCTGCCGGAGGTGATGGTCTCCACCACCTCGGCCTTTACCGGCCACGGCGAGATCGCCTACGGCAACGCCATCGGTTCGATCATCTGCAATGCATCGCTCATTGCGGCCATCACCATTGCGGTAAAGCCGGGCAAGGTAGACCCCAAGAGCCTGCGCACGCCGGTGCTGTTCTTCTTTGTGGCAGCGGCCTTCTATGCCGGTGTGGCCTACACCACCGGCTACTTCTCCCGCCCGGTGGGCCTGATCCTTCTGGCCATGTTCGCAGCGTATATCATCTGCAACGTGATGGCCATGAAGAACGCCCCCGCCCCGGAAGAAGAGGAAGAACCGGAAGAAAATGCATCCTTTGCCAAGGAGCTGGGCCTGCTGGCCGTGGGCGCAGTGCTCATTGCCGTGGGTGCCAACCTGCTGGTGGACAACGGCACCCTGATCGCACAGGCACTGGGCGTGCCGGAGTCGGTGATCGCGCTCACCTTCGTGGCACTGGGCACCTCGCTGCCGGAGCTGGTAACGGCCATCACCTCGCTGGCAAAGGGCCACGGTGCACTTTCGCTGGGCAATGTCATTGGTGCAAACGTGTTCAATCTGGTGCTGGTGAGCGGCGTTTCCGCCACGGTGGCACCCTTTACCATCCCGCAGAACTCCATGCTCTTTGGCCACAATGCATCGCTGGTGCTGGAGTTCCCGGTCATGTTCGCCGTGATGCTGCTGCTCACCCTGCCCGCTCTCTTCAAGGGCAAGCTGAGCCGCCCGCAGGGCATTGCGCTGCTGTGCATCTACGCGGCATTCTGTGTGGTGCAGTTCACCATCTGATAAAACAGCAAAAGGCCGACGCAGCACTGCGTCGGCCTTTTGCCGTTTTAAGGGTTACTTTTTCAAATGGGAATCCCAGCCGGAAGAGGTGATGACCTGCTGATCCGGTGTGCACCACATGGCTTCCACGCCGTCCAGACTTTCCACGATCTTCATCCCGTCCTCCAGCGGCTGGCAGAACAGGCCGGTGGTCAGGCAGTCGGCAAGGCCGGAGTCGCTGCACAGCACGGTCACGCCGTTAAAGTAGGCGGCGGGGAACAGGGTGTCCGGGTCGATCAGGTGGTGGTAGCGCTTGCCGTCCACCACGTAGTAGCGCTGGTAGTCGCCGCTGGTCACAAGGGCCATATCGCTCATGTTGATGGCACCGTCCAGCATGGAATCCGAGGTGTATACATCCGAAGAGCTCCACGGGTTTTCCACGCCGCCGGTCCACTGGCTGCCGTCCGGTTTTACACCAATGGCGCGCAGGTTGCCGCCCACGCTCACCAGAGCGCTGGTCAGGCCGCGGGCCTCGGCAGCCTGACACACCATTTCCACGGCGTAGCCCTTGCCCACGCTGCCCACATCCAGCAGCATTTCCGGGTCGGCCAGATAAACGGTCTTGGCATCCGCGTCGATGATCACGTTGTTGATATCACAGTGCTGGGCGGCTGCTTCCAGCTCTTCCATGGTGGGCAGCTTGTTGTCGGCATCCGTCTCGGCGGCTTCGGCAGCTTCGCGGTAATTGTGCCAGATATTCAGCACGCTGCCCATGGCAATGTTCAGCTTACCGTTGGTGGTCTGGTACATCTGGTCGGCCAGTTCCAGCATGGAGAGGATGCGGTCGTCCACCTCCACCGGAGCGCTGCCGGCATTGTCGTTGATGGTCTTGACGTTGGTCACGCCGGGGTAATCGTTGTAGATATCATACAGCTGGTTATAGGTAATGAGGTCTGCGTGCAGGGCATCCATCTGGGCGTTGAATTCTTCTTCGCTCTCGCAGTAGGCGATCACCTGCGTTACGGTATCGAACACATCATAAAAAACGGTGGAATAGCGGGTGAGTTCTTTCTTTTTGGAGGCACAGCCTGCCAGCAGGCTCAGGCAGAGCACCCCGGTCAGCAGGGCGCTGACAAAACGTTTTGCGCGGGTCTTCATACGGTCTGGTTCTCCTTTGCGGCGGTAAAGGCGGCGTGCTCCTCCTGCAGGTGGGCCAGCAGGTCGCCGAACACCCAGCTGCGGTTTGAGGGGGTCACAACGGCCTTGAGCGGAATGGTGACCTGTGCCTGCTTCATCAGATCCAGCAGGGTGTCCACATCCTTCTCCTTGAAGTTGGCCAGAACCACTGCCGGCGGGTAGGCACCCGGCTCCAGCACCAGCGTGCGGGCGGCCTTGGTCTCCACCTCGCCCAGCAGCTGGGCCACGGTCTTGCCCGCATCGGCAGGGGAGACGAGCAGCAGCTTCATGCCAAAAGCAGGAGCCATGCCTTCCAGCTTGCCCCGGTCGGCGGGGGAAAGGTTCCAGCCCAGTGCCAGCGGCACACCGGCGTTCTGGTTGCGTGCGATATGTGCTTTCATAAAAAAACCTCATTTCAGGGTGGATTGCAAATACACTATAGTATAACACAAATACGCAAAAAATGGAATGCCGGGGACGGTTCCGGTACTACCGGGAGAAGTTTCGGAGGATTTCGAACAAAGGCAACAAAAATTAGAAGAAATTACAAGGCAAATTTCAGTGCAGGTGAAGATTGTATGCAGAAAATAGAGGTGCTATACTAAAAATGCGAGACATAAGTCTCAGAAATTTAACAGAAAGCAGAGGGTTTGAGGATGAAAAAACAGAAGATACGGCTCATCAGTGCAGCGCTTGCGGCGTGCATGATGACATCGGTCCTTCCGGTCAATGCGCTTGCACTGGAAGATCTTCCGGGGGGGTACGCCTGAAAATGGCGTAACTGCGCAGGAAAACGCGGAAACGGTCACGATGATCCCCACTACGGGCACGACCATCACCAAGGGCGGTGATTACGAGATCTCGGAGGAAACTTATACTAGCGGCATTACGATCGACACCACGGATGATGTGACAATCCGCATTACCAGCGATGTGAAATTTACACAACCGAATCAGGTTTTCATCTATGTGAAAAATGCAAAACTGGTGACGATCGAAAACGAGGGTCACACGGTGACGCTGAACGGACATCATTTTTTTGATTTGGCAGGTTCAAGTAACGGTGTTGTAAATGGCGGCACTTATATAGCGCCGGGTCGAAACATGATCATGCTTTTGGGTCCAAGCAACAGCCTTACGCTGAATAATGTTAATATGCGGACAAACACGGGATATGCAGTGACGGCTGAAAGCAACGGTCATACCGTGGTCGTTAACGGCGGAACCTTTACAAAATCGTCGTCGCTTTACAGCGAGTTCAAAAATTATGGGCATCTGACGCTGACGGATGTAACCATTATCCCCGAAGTTGCCGAGGATGGTAAGACGAGCACGATCGTTGATAATTACTCGGGTGCGGTTCTTGAAATCAACGGCGGAAAGTATAAAACAATCAATCAGAACTGCATTGCGAACAACGGAACAGTAAGGATCAACGATGGTACTCTTGCGTCTGAGGGTGCCAGCTGCATCCAAAACAACTGGGGCCGGGTGGAGATCAACGACGGCACCATTACCTCGGATGCCGACTGCACCATCAAAAACCGCGGCGGCCTGCGCATGAACGGCGGCACGGTGGCTACCTCGAATGCGGAAGGCACGGTCATTGACTGCAACGGCGATTTCGGCGATACACAGATCAACGGCGGCACCATCAAGGGCGGAAAAGACGGCATCCGTCTGGTGGACCTTGGCAGTTCCGGAGTGACCCTGAAGAACGCGGCCTTTGAGAACAACACCCAAAGCAATATCCATCTGGGTGCCGGTCAGACGATCAACATCAAGAAGACCTTCACCGGCACGGCAAAGATCCTGACGGACGATGCAGACGTTGGCCGTCGGATCACGCTGGAAAATGAGGATCTCAGCTATCAGAACAAGCTGAAACTTTTCAGCATGAATCCCGGCTACATCATCGGCTATAAGCGCGGCGAAGACGGCGTGGAATACCGCTATCTGGCAGATGCCAACGGCAACATCGTCAACGCTGTAAATGCGAAGGCAACCGCTGACCTCGGTGCCGGGGAGCAGGAGTTGGACACCGCCACCGTTGTGCCGGAAGGCATTCAGGTGAACGTGACGGCAGATCTGCCGGAGGGTGCAGAGTTCCTCGGCTGGAGCGCCGTGCGTGCTGACGGCATTGCGCTGGAGCTGGGCGATGATCCGACCGCACACTTTAAGATGCCCGGTTGCAACGTGACCGTCACGGCACTGTATCAGGGTGGAAATGTTGACATCGACAACCCGAGCGGCGGCGGCAGCAGCGATGTGGTGGCCGGCATTGCGGCTGTTGCGCTGACCGGTGCAGCCGTGTGGGGCATTTACGAAACCGGAACCGGCATCTATCGCGTGCTGAATATGCCCGGCGTCCCCATGCCCTCCAACCGCGCCGGTCTGGCGACCCTGATCTGGGAAAAGGCCGGCTGCCCGGAACCGCAGACGGTGAAGAGCTTCAGCGACATCGATGACGCCGACCTTCATCTGCGGCAGGCTGCCAGCTGGATGGAAGAGCAGGGTCTGATGGACGATGTGAAGGAAAACGAGTTCCGCCCCTATCGCTATGTGACCAAGCTCCAAACCTGCCTTGTCTGGGATAAGGCCAAGGAAGAGAGCCTGATCTCCTGAAAAAGTAGATCATTCTTGTAACAACCCCGGGGTGACCGCAAGCGCCCCGGGGTTGTTTTTTTCACAGGAAAAGGGGCAGAACCGGAAGATGCCGTTTATATCCACGAACCCTCCCGTGAAAAAGCAAACAAGCCAGACCCGCAGGTCTGGCTTGTTTGCAATATCAAAAATATTCTTTCCGCTGAATATATCCAGAGCGAAGCGGAGGATCTTTCAAATCATCAGTTCAGCTTCTTGCCGAAGAACTCCACTTCTTTGCCGATGAACTGCATCAGCTCATCGAACTGGTCGGGGGTCAGGCTCTGGGCACCATCGCACTTTGCCTTGGCGGGGTTGTTGTGCACCTCGATCATCAGGCCGTCGGCACCGGCAGCAACAGCGGCCTTTGCCAGATCCGGCACCATCCATGCGTGGCCGCAGGCATGGCTGGGGTCCACAATAACGGGAAGGTGGGTCATCTTGTGCAGCATCACCACACCGGCAAGGTCGAGGGTGTTGCGCATGCTGGTCTCAAAGGTGCGGATGCCGCGCTCGCAGAGGATGACGTTCTCGTTGCCCTCGGCCATGATGTACTCGGCGCTCATCACGAACTCTTCCAGCGTATTGGCAAGGCCGCGCTTGAGCAGCACCGGCTTCTTCTGACGGCCGACGGCCTTGAGCAGCTCAAAGTTCTGCATGTTGCGGGCACCCACCTGAATGAGGTCTACATTCTCGAACAGGGGCAGGTGCTCGGTGTTCATGATCTCGGTCACGATGGGAGCACCGGTGGCGCGGCGTGCCAGCTTGAGCAGGTCGAGGCCCTCACTGCGCATACCCTGAAAGGAGTAGGGCGAGGTGCGGGGCTTGAATGCGCCGCCGCGCAGCAGGGAAGCACCCGCAGCCTTCACGCGCTGTGCGCAGTAGGTGATCTGCTGCTCGCTCTCAATGCTGCAGGGGCCTGCAATGACCGCAAAGTTTCCGCCGCCAATCTTTACGCCGTCCACATCGATCACGCTGTCGTCCGGGTGGAACTTGCGGTTGGCTTTCTTATAAGGCTCGGTCACGCGGCGGCAGGTCTCCACCACCGGGTTTGCCAGCACCCAGCTCTCGGCCACGGCCTTGGTGTCGCCGATCAGGCCCAGAATGTGGCTCTCACTGCCCTTGGAATCGTTGATCTGCAGGCCCATATCCTGCAGTTCGTGGCAGAACTCGCGTACCTGTACCTCAGGTGCGTTCTGTTTGAGTACGATGATCATAGTGCTTTGTCTCCTTTGCCTTATCGTGTGAAACGGCGAGGGAGACCGGCTCCTTTGCCGCAGCTTGCAGTGTCAAACTTCAGGGTTCTGAAGTGTGTGACGCTATGATATCACTTCAGGAAACTGAAGTCAAGAGAATTTTGAATTTTTTTGAAGAAAGTGGTAGAATGGGGGCAGGAAAAGGAAAAGCAGGCTCGCCCTCTCAGCTTCGCTTGCGCTCAGCAGCTCCCCCAAAGGGGGAGCCCTTGGCAAAAACGGAAACTTTGCGTGGATTGCCAAAGCCTCTCACTTTGGGAGAGGTGGCATTGCGTTAGCAATGACGGAGAGGGCGAGGACGCTGACCCAATGCCATCATACTTAAGAATAGAACCAGCTAAATATAAAGGGGAATACTACAATGGGAAAAGAAGCAAAAACCAATGCCATGCGCATTCTGGAGCGCGAGAAGGTGCCCTACACCGCCCACGAGTACGCTCATGAAGAGGGCGTTGCCGTGGCAGGTGTGGATGTGGCAGGCAGCATGGGCGAAGACCCTGCCTGCGTGTATAAGACGCTGGTGACGCAGGGCAATAGCAAAAACTATTTTGTGTTCGTCATTCCGGTGGCAGCAGAGCTGGATCTGAAAGCCGCTGCCCGCAGTGTGGGCGAAAAAAGCGTTGCCATGATCCATGTGGCCGATATCAACAAGGTCACCGGCTATGTGCGCGGTGGCTGCAGCCCGGTAGGCATGAAAAAGCAGTATAAGACTGTGTTCGATGAGAGCGTGCTGACGCAGGAGAAGGTCTATGTCTCCGGCGGGCGCATCGGCACGCAGGTGTGCTGTGCCCCGGCGGACCTCATCCGCGCTGCACGGGCAATTACAGCAAAAATTATTTTTTAAAAAAGTCCGTCTATTGTACAAAAAAGTTAACGCATCCTATTTACATAAAATATACTTAAACTATAAGTCATACTTAAAAAGAAAAACAATGTCGAAACTGCACAAAACTTTTGAAAGTTTTTTGACGGCATGAAAACACAAGGTAGAATTTGTGGGAACACTCTTTTCAAAGATGTTTTTTTGCCGTAAACTGTATGTAGTACAGGGACGGCGGCCCGCAGAAAGGGCTTTTCCGCCGCCTGAAAACGCAAGCACAAGGAACTGCGGAGGAGAACTTCAATGATGAAGATGCTGCCGGGTCTCATGGGTCGAAACAACATTCGGGCATGTCAGGGGCATCGTGCAACTTTGTGCAAAGCGTCGGGAGAGCATACGCAGAATTAAAGGCCGTGGTACGGGTGTACCGCAGCCTTTTTTGTTTGTCGGTTGAGAAAGAGAGGTTTGGATATGGTTCGTAAAGTGGCTGTGATCATGGGTTCTGACAGCGATTGGCCGGTGGTAAAGGGCGCATGTGCCCAGCTGAAAGCGCTGGACATCCCTTTTGAGGCGCACATCCTTTCGGCACACCGCACCCCTGCCGGGGCAGCGGAGTTTGCCAAAAGCGCCCGTGCCAACGGCTTCGGCGTGATCCTGTGCGCAGCAGGCATGGCAGCACATCTGGCGGGTGCCTTTGCTGCCAACACCACCCTGCCGGTGATCGGCATTCCCATGAAGGGCGGTGCCATGGACGGCATGGATGCCCTGCTTGCCACGGTGCAGATGCCCAGCGGCATCCCGGTGGCAACGGTGGCTCTGAACGGTGCCAAGAACGCCGCATGGCTGGCTGCGGAAATTCTGGCTTTGAGCGACGACGCTCTGGCCGAAAAGCTGGCAGCAGAGCGCACCGCCATGGCCGCACAGATCGCTGCCAAAGAGGAAAAATTGCAGAACGAACTGAACGAGCTGTAAGACGCGGACCCTCTCCGTCACGCCTGCGGCGTGCCACCTCTCCCGAAGGGCGAGGTTTTACGCCATCTGACGGGAAAGCGGTATAAAAGCTCCCCCCTCGGGGGAGCTGGCATTGCGGAGCAATGACTGAGAGGGTTTCAGAGCGAAAAAGGAGAACCAATGTCTGATTTTGCATATCCGCTGCACGAAGAATGCGGCGTTTTCGGCATTTACGACCGTGCCGGTACCGAGGATGTGGCCGCTGCGGCCTACTCGGCTCTGTATGCCCTGCAGCACCGTGGTCAGGAGAGCTGCGGCATCGCCGTGAACGATGATGGCGTGATCAACGGCCACCGCGACCTCGGCCTTGTGAACGAGGTGTTCACCCCGGCGGTGCTGGCAAGTCTGGCAAACCCCAATGCGCACATGGCTACCGGTCACGTGCGCTACGCCACGGCAGGCAGCCGCGTGCGGGCCAACGCACAGCCCATGATCGTGCGCCATGGCCGCGGCACCATGGCACTGTGCCACAACGGCAACCTGACCAATGCCATCGAGCTGCGCCGCCAGCTGGAAAATGAAGGTGCCATCTTCCACGGCTCCTCCGATACCGAGGTGATCTGCTACCTGATCACCCGCAACCGCCTGCGCATGGGCAGCATCGAGACCGCCATCAGCAAGACGATGGATGTGCTGGAAGGTGCCTACAGTCTGGTGATCATGTCGGCCACCAAGCTGATCGCCGTGCGCGACCCCCGCGGCTACCGGCCCCTGTGCATCGGCACCCTGCCCGGCGGCGGCTACGTGTTTGCCAGCGAGAGTTGTGCACTGGACGCTGCCGGTGCCACCCTGCTGCGGGACGTGGAGCCCGGCGAGATCGTGGTAGCAGACGCAAAAACCGGCGAGCTGCGCAGCATCAAGGATCATTGCGGCCGACCGGACACCCAGATGTGCGTGTTCGAGTTCATTTATTTCTCCCGCCCGGACAGCATCATCGAGGGCAGCTCGGTGCACGAGGCCCGCAAGCAGGCCGGCCGGTTCCTTGCACAGGAACACCCCGTGGAAGCGGACGTGGTCATCGGCGTGCCGGATTCCGGTCTGGATGCAGCTCTCGGCTACTCGCAGGAGAGCGGCATCCCCTATGGCATCGGCTTTATTAAGAATAAGTACATCGGCCGCACCTTCATTCAGGGCAGCCAGAAGCAGCGCGAGAACAGCGTGCGCATCAAGCTGAACGTCGTTTCCAGCACGGTCAAGGGCAAGCGCGTGGTGCTGGTGGATGACTCCATCGTGCGCGGCACCACATCTGCCCGCATCATCAAGCTGCTGCGGGACGCCGGTGCCACCGAGGTGCACTTTATGGTGTCGGCCCCGCCGTTCAAGTACCCCTGCTACTTCGGCACTGACATCCCGGATCAGAAGCTGCTGGTGGCCACCGGCCGCACGGTCGAGCAGATCAATGAAGTGATCGGGGCCGATACGCTGGGCTACCTTTCCACTGAGCATGTTGTCCAGCTTACAAAGAACGCAAAATGCGGATTCTGCACCGCCTGCTTTACCGGCGAATATGCCGTGAAGCCGGACGAGGTGCTTTCCACCGATATTCACGAACGCCACCTGAACGACCGTCCCAAGGACGAGAAAAAGTTAGGAGAGTAAGACCATGGAAAAGAGCTATTCTGAAAGCTATGCAGCCGCCGGTGTGGACATCACTGCCGGTTACCGTTCTGTTGAACTGATGAAGCAGTACGTGGCGCGCACGATGAACGAGCACTGCATCGGCGGTCTGGGCGGCTTTGGCGGCCTGTTTGAGCTGGACTGCACCGGCTACAAGCATCCGGTGCTGATCTCCGGCACCGACGGCGTGGGCACCAAGCTGAAGATCGCCATGATCATGGACAAGCACGACACCATCGGCATCGACTGTGTGGCCATGTGCGTCAACGATGTCATCTGCGCCGGTGCAAAGCCGCTGGTGTTCCTGGATTACATCGCCTGCGGCCGCAACATTCCCGAGAAGATCGCCGAGATCGTCAAGGGTGTGGCTGAGGGCTGCGTGCAGGCCGACTGCTCTCTGGTGGGCGGCGAGACTGCCGAGCACCCGGGCATGATGCCGGAGGAGGAGTACGATCTGGCCGGCTTCACCGTGGGTGTCGTGGATAAGGAAAAGATTCTGAGCAACGAGACCATGGCAGCCGGTGATGTGATTCTTGCCCTGCCTTCCACCGGTGTGCACTCCAACGGTTTCTCGCTGGTGCGCAAGATCTTTGACATTGACGCAAACCCCGATGTGCTGCACACTGCCCCTGCAGAGCTGGGCGGCAAGACGCTGGGCGAGGCCCTGCTGGCTCCCACCAAGATCTACGTCAAGCCTGTGCTCAAGGTGCTGGAAGAGGTGGATGTGAAGGGCATTTCCCACATCACCGGCGGCGGCTTCTACGAGAACATTCCCCGCAGCCTGAAAAAGGGCTGCTGCGCACGCATCAACAAGGCAGATGTCCGCACCCCGGCTCTGTTCCAGCTGATGCAGAAGACCGGCAATATCTCCGAGCACGATATGTTCAACACCTTCAACATGGGCGTTGGCATGGTGCTCACCGTCCCCGCAGAGCAGGCCGACAAGGCGCTGGACATCCTGCATGCAAACGGTGAGCCGGAAGCTTACCGTCTGGGCGTCATTGCAGAAGGTGAGGGCGTGGAGCTGTGCTGAACATTGCAGTTTTAGTCTCCGGCGGCGGCACCAACCTGCAGGCTCTGCTGGACAGCGAAGCCCGGGGCGAGAACCCCAACGGCAGGATCACCCTTGTGGTGGCCTCCAAGCCCGGTGTCTATGCGCTGGAACGGGCCGCAAAGGCCGGTGTGGAAGGCTGCGTGGTGCGCCGCAAGGATTACGCCAGTAGTGTTGATTTTGACGCAGCTCTGCTGAAAACGTTGAAAGACCACAACATCGATCTGGTGGTGCTGGCAGGCTTTCTGTCCGTGCTGGGGCCCAGTGTCATTGAAGCGTATCCCCGCCGCATCCTGAATGTGCACCCGGCACTCATCCCGTCTTTCTGCGGGCCCGGCATGTACGGTCTGCGTCCGCATGAGGCGGCTCTGGCCCGGGGCTGCAAGGTGACCGGTGCCACCGTCCACTTCGTGAACGAAGAGTGCGACGGCGGGCCCATCCTGCTGCAGAAGGCCGTGGACATCCTGCCCGGCGACACCCCTGAGGTGCTGCAGAAGCGTGTGATGGAGCAGGCCGAGTGGAAGCTGCTGCCTAAGGCCGTGGCTATGGTGTGCAGCGGAGAAATTGAGTGAAAACTCCTTCCGTCACGCCTGACGGCGTGCCACCTCCCTCTCCGAGGGGGCTGTCGCCGCAGGCGACTGGGGGAGTTCCGTAATAGGAGAATTTGACATGGAAAAGATCAACCTGAACGAGTATCTGGCATCCAACGAGTATCCAGGCCGCGGCATTGCTGTGGCAATGGCTCCGGATGGCCGCCAGATGTTCATTGGCTACTTTATCATGGGCCGCAGCGAGAACAGCCGCAACCGCGTATTTGACCCCGTGCCCGAGCGCGGCGGCATCTGCACCATCGCAGCGGACCCCGCGAAGCTGGAGGACCCCAGCCTCATTATTTACAATCCGGTGCTGACGCTGGGCAAGACCCATATCGTGACCAACGGCGACCAGACCGATACCATCTATGACCTGATGAGTCAGGGCAAGAGCTTTGCCGATGCCCTGCGCACCCGCACCTTTGAGCCGGACGGCCCCAACTACACCCCCCGCATCTCCGCTGTGGTGTACGCCGACGGCAGCTATCAGATGAGCATTCTCAAGTCTGCGGACGGCAATGGCGACAGCGTGCAGCGCTATTTCTTTGATTACCCGCAGCCCGTTGCAGGCGAGGGCCATTTCATCAGCACCTACAAGCACAACGGAAATCCCATCCCCAGCTTTGAGGGTGAGCCGCTGCGCTTTGCCTGCCCCCGCACCATCGGCGATTTTGCACAGGGTCTGTGGAGCAGCCTGAACCCGGACAACAAGGTGAGCCTGTTTGCCCGGGTCATTGATCTGGACTCCGGCGAGACCGGCGACATGATCTTTAACAAGTACGATGCCGTGTGCAGCGATCTGGACGACCCCGAAGAGCCGGAGCTGCTGCCCGAAGAGCTGGAACTGCTCAAAAAGCTTGACGCGGAAGAAGAATAAGAGTACACCATAGAGGAACCAAGGAGGATGCACCAATGAATGAACTCGCACTGAAGTACGGCTGCAACCCCAACCAGAAGCCCAGCCGCATTTATATGGAAGATGGCTCTGACCTGCCGGTCACTGTGCTGAACGGCAAGCCCGGCTACATCAATTTTCTGGACGCGCTCAACTCCATCCAGCTGGTCAAGGAGCTGAAAGCTGCCTGTGGTCTGCCCGCAGCAGCTTCCTTCAAGCACGTTTCCCCGGCAGGCGCAGCTCTGGGCCTGCCGCTCACCGATGTGGAACGCAAGATGTACCACATTGCCCCGGATATGGAGCTGTCGCCGCTGGCAAATGCCTACGCCCGTGCACGCGGTGCGGACCGCATGTCCTCCTTTGGCGACTGGATCGCCCTTTCGGACATCTGCGATGTGCCCACCGCAAAGCTGATCCAGCACGAGGTGTCCGACGGCATCATCGCCCCGGGCTACGAGCCGGAGGCACTGACTATCCTGTCCGGCAAGAAAAAGGGCAACTACAACGTGGTCGCCATCGACCCGGCCTACAAGCCCGCTCCCATCGAGCACAAGCAGGTGTACGGCATCACCTTTGAGCAGGGCCGCAACGAGCTGGTCATCAACGCCGACACCATGCTGAACAACTGGGTCACCGAGAACAAGGATGTGACCGAGGAGCAGAAGCGTGATCTGGTCATTGCACTCATCACCCTGAAGTATACTCAGTCCAACAGCGTGTGCTACACCTACCACGGCCAGACCATCGGCGTGGGCGCGGGCCAGCAGAGCCGCATCCACTGCACCCGTCTGGCAGGCCAGAAGGCCGACAACTGGCAGCTGCGCCACATGGATAAGGTGCTCAACCTGCCCTTCCGCGACGATGTGGCAAAGCCCAACCGTGACAACGCCATTGATGTTTACATCGGCGATACGCCCGAGGATGTGATTGGCGACGATGTGTGGGCCGAGACCTTTACCGAGCAGCCCGCCCCGCTGACCGCTGAGGAAAAGAAGGAATATCTGAGCAAAGTGACCGGCGTGTGCCTTGGCTCGGATGCTTTCTTCCCCTTCGGCGACAACATCGAGCGTGCCCGCCGCTCCGGCGTGACCGCCATCGTGCAGCCCGGCGGCTCCATCCGCGACCAGCAGGTCATTGACACCTGCAACAAGTACGGCATCGCAATGGCCTTCTGCGGCCTGCGGCTGTTCCATCACTGATAGTACGGCACAGCGGAAGCTTCCTCCTCGGACACGAATCGGGCCATTCCATCGCCCGCCCTGCGGCCTGCGGCGGCAGGGTCCAACCCCAGCGGACGGTCCTCGGAGAAACTTCCGCCGTGCCGATGCATAGAGAAGGTGCAATTATGAAGAAAAAAATTCTGGTTGTCGGCGGCGGCGGCCGCGAGCACGCCATCATCAAGGCACTGAAAAAGAGCCCTGACTGCGGCGAGATCTGGTGCGCACCCGGCAACGGCGGCATCAGCTATGACGCAAAGTGCAAAAACATCAAGTCTACCGATGTGGACACCATGGTGGGCTTTGCCGTAGAAGAAAAGTTCGATTACGTTGTGGTGGCGCAGGACGACCCGCTGGCTCTGGGCATGGTGGATGCGCTGGCAGCAGTGGGCATCCCGGCCTTTGGCCCGGATAAGGCCGCTGCCCGCATCGAGGCCTCCAAGGTGTTCTCCAAGGACCTGATGAAGAAATACGGCATCCCCACCGCAAAGTACGAGACCTTTGACGACCCCGCCAAGGTCATGGAGTACATCAAGGCCGAGGGCAAGTACCCGGTGGTCATCAAGGCCGACGGTCTGGCACTGGGCAAGGGCGTGCTGATCTGCGAAAACGAGCAGCAGGCTGCGGACGGCGTGAAGGAGATCATGCTGGATAAGAAATTCGGCGCATCCGGCAACCATGTGGTGGTGGAGGAATTCCTCACCGGCCCCGAGGTCAGTGTGCTGAGCTTTACGGACGGCAAGGTGGTCAAGCCCATGGTGTCCAGCATGGACCACAAGCGTGCCAACGACCACGACACCGGCCTGAACACCGGTGGCATGGGCACCATTGCTCCCAACCCCTACTACACCCCGGAAGTGGCCGCTGAGTGCATGGAGAAAATTTTCCTGCCCACCATCAAGGCCATGAACGCCGAGGGCTGCCCCTTCAAGGGCTGCCTCTACTTCGGCCTGATGCTCACTCCGGACGGCCCGAAGGTCATCGAGTACAACTGCCGCTTTGGTGACCCGGAAACGCAGGTGGTGCTGCCCCTGCTGGAAGGCGACCTGCTGCGCATCATGCAGGCCTGCACCAACGGCACGCTGGAAAACGAGGAGGTCAAGTTCTCGGACGGTGCTGCCGCCTGCGTCATTCTGGCTTCCGGCGGCTACCCGGTGGCTTACGAGAAGGGCAAGCCCATCACAGGCCTTGTGGACGGCCAGCTGCCCGGCGAGGAGAATGTGACGGTCTACCACTCCGGCACCGCCATCACCGAGGACGGCACCCTTGTCACGGCCGGCGGCCGTGTGCTGGGTGTCACCGCTACCGGCCCGCGCCTGACCAATGCACTGAGCCATGCCTATGAGGCGGCAGAGAAGATCAGCTTTGAAAAGCTGCACAAGCGCAGCGATATCGGCCTGCGAGCCCTGAAGGCGCTGGCAGAAAAGGAATAAAAATCGCCAAGATCATCTTGAATAAACTCCCCCAGTCACGGCTGCCGCCGTGCCAGCCCCCTCGGGGATGGGGCCTTTGGCAAAAACGGGAAGCCTGCCGGACTGTCAAAGCCTCCCTCCATGAGAAAGACTTCCCCCGGCCGGGGGAAGATGTCACGCAAGTGACAAAAAGGGGAGCAGTGGCATCGCGCAGCGATGACGGAAGGAGTTTACTCAGGCGAAAAAGTTGAAATAAAAACGAATCATAAGGGGGAACCTACCCAATGGTCTATCGTATTTATGTGGAAAAAAAGCCCGGCTTTGATGTGGAAGCCACCGGCCTGAAAAATGAGCTGACCAGCCTGCTGGGCATCCAGTCGCTTACCGGTCTGCGTCTGCTGAACCGCTACGACGTGGAAGGCATCGACGAAGAACTGTTCAACCAGTGTGCAAACACCGTGTTCAGTGAGCCGCCGGTGGATAACACCTATGCCGAGCTGCCCGCCAGCGACGGCGTGTCCTTTGCAGTGGAGTATCTGCCCGGCCAGTTCGACCAGCGCGCAGACTCCGCTGCTGAGTGCATCCAGCTCATCAGTCAGGGCGAGCGCCCGCTGGTGCGCTCTGCCCGCGTCTATCTGCTGGAAGGCACCCTGACTGACGAGCAGGTGGCCGAGATCAAGAAATACGTCATCAACCCGGTGGAGGCCCGCGAGGCTTCGCTGGACACCAAGCAGACCCTGAAAATGGAGTACCCCGTGCCCGCCCCGGTCAAGGTGCTGGAGGGCTTCAACCAGCTGGACGAAGAGCAGCTGAAAAAGTTCATTGCGGACAACGGTCTTGCCATGGATCTTGGCGATATCGAGTTCTGCCAGAAGTATTTCCGCTCGGAGCACCGCGACCCCACCATCACCGAGATCAAGATGATCGACACCTACTGGTCCGATCACTGCCGCCACACCACCTTCGGCACCATTCTGGACGATGTGCAGATCGACGATGCCGTGGTGCAGAAGGCCTTTGACCGCTACATGGCCATGCGCGCCGATCTGGGCCGCGAGAACAAGCCCCGCTGCATGATGGACCTTGCCACCATCGGCGCCAAGGAGCTGAAGAAGCAGGGCATCCTGAAAAATCTGGACGAGTCCGACGAGATCAACGCCTGCACCGTCAAGATCAAGTGCGATGTGAACGGCAAGGACGAGGACTGGCTGTTCCTGTTCAAGAACGAGACCCACAACCACCCCACCGAGATCGAGCCCTTCGGCGGTGCAGCTACCTGCATCGGCGGTGCTATCCGTGACCCGCTGTCTGGCCGCAGCTACGTCTATCAGGCCATGCGCGTTACCGGCGCAGGCGACCCGCTCAAGCCGGTCAGTGAGACGTTGCCCGGCAAGCTGCCCCAGCGCAAGCTGGTGACCACTGCTGCCGCAGGCTATTCCTCCTATGGCAACCAGATCGGCCTTGCTACCGGTCAGGTGGACGAGATCTACCACCCCGGCTATGTGGCAAAGCGCATGGAGATCGGCGCCGTTGTAGGCGCTACCCCCGCTTCCCACGTCCGCCGCGAGTGCCCCGCCCCCGGCGATGTCATCGTTCTGCTGGGCGGCCGCACCGGCCGTGATGGCGTGGGCGGTGCTACCGGCTCCTCCAAGGCTCACAAGCTGGACAGCCTTGAGCACTGCGGTGCCGAGGTGCAGAAGGGCAACGCTCCCATCGAGCGCAAGCTGCAGCGCCTGTTCCGCCGCGAGGATGCCTGCAGGATGATCAAGCGCTGCAACGACTTTGGTGCAGGCGGTGTGTCCGTTGCCATCGGTGAGCTGGCCGACGGCCTGTACATCGACCTGAACAAGGTCACCAAGAAGTACGAGGGTCTGGACGGCACCGAGCTGGCCATCAGCGAGAGCCAGGAGCGCATGGCTGTGGCGCTGGCCCCCGAGGACGTGGACAAGTTCATTGCTCTCGCCAACGAAGAGAACCTTGAGGCCACTCCGGTGGCAAAGGTGACGGCTGAGCCCCGCCTGAACATGGTGTGGAACGGCATGTCCATCGTGAACATCAGCCGCGAGTTCCTGAACTCCAACGGTGCCGAGAAGCACCAGAAGGTCCATGTGGAAAAGGCCACGGTCTGGCAGCCCCAGTGGGAGGGCCTGACCTTCAGCCAGAAGATGAAGAACATGGTGGGCGATTTGAACATCTGCAGCAAGAAGGGCCTGTCTGAGCGGTTCGACTCCACCATTGGTGCCGCCACCGTGCTCATGCCCTTTGGCGGTGCCTATCAGCTGACCCCGCAGAACGCCATGGTGGCAAAGCTGCCGGTGGACGGCGAGACCAGCACCTGCTCCGGCATGGCATGGGGCTTCAACCCCTTCCTGATGAGCGCAGACCAGTACAAGGGCGCTCAGATGGCTGTCATCGAGAGCGTTACCAAGCTGGTGGCCTCCGGCTTCCGCTATGAGGATGCTTACCTCACCTTCCAGGAATATTTCGAGCGTCTGGGCACCGCCCCGGAGCGCTGGGGCAAGCCGCTGGCCGCTCTGCTGGGTGCACTGGATGCTCAGATGGGTCTGGGCATTGCATCCATCGGCGGCAAGGACAGTATGTCCGGCTCCTTTGAAAAGCTGGATGTGCCTCCTACGCTGGTCTCCTTTGCCACTGCCATCGGCAAGGCAAACAAGGTGGTCTCCACCGAATTCAAGAAGCCGGAGAGCACGGTGGTGCTGGTACGGCCTATCATCGACCCCGAGACCGGCTGCCCCAACTTCTTCTCCCTGAAGGCCAACTACAAGATTGTGGAGGACATGATCGAAGAGGGCATGGTGGCATCCGCCTGCTCTGTGGGCTACGGCGGCATTGCCGAGGCTCTGTTCAAGATGGGCCTTGGCAACCACATTGGCTTCAAGATGCGTGCGGATAAGACCACCCATGAGATGTTCCAGCCCATGTACGGCTCCATCGTTCTGGAAATGGTGTCCGATTCTCCCGCCGGTGAGATCCTGGGCGAGACCACCAAGGAATACGTCTTTGAAGCCTGCGGCGAAAAGCTGGATATGGCCCAGCTGCAGGAGATCTGGGAAGGCAAGCTGGAGCCGGTGTACCCCTACCGCAAGGCAGGCCCCACCGTGGAAAAGATCAACGGCAAGTTGACCGCACCCGCCGCACCCAAGATCGGTGTGGCAAAGCCCAAGGTCATCATTCCGGTGTTCCCGGGCACCAACTGCGAGTACGACACCGCCAAGGCCTTTGCCCGCGCCGGTGCCGACCCGGAGATCCTGGTCATCCGCAACCTGACCCCTGCCGACGTGGCCGAGAGCTGCAAGGCACTGGTCAAGGCCATCGATAACAGCCAGATCGTCATGCTGCCCGGCGGCTTCTCCGGCGGCGACGAGCCGGACGGCAGCGCCAAGTTCATCGCCTCCTTCTTCCGCAGCCCGGCGGTCACCGAGGCAGTGCGCCGTCTGCTGCAGCAGCGCGACGGCCTGATGCTGGGCATCTGCAACGGCTTCCAGGCTCTCATCAAGCTGGGTCTGGTCCCCTACGGCGATATCCGCCCCATCACCGCTTACGATCCCACCCTGACCTTCAACACCATCGGCCGCCACCAGAGCATGCTGGTGCGCACCCGCATTGCATCCACCGGCAGCCCGTGGCTCTCCAAGTGCGAGGTGGGCGAACAGTTCACCGTTGCCATCAGCCACGGCGAGGGCCGCTTCGTGGCTCCGCAGGAGGTGCTGGACACCCTCATGAAGAATGGCCAGATCGCTACCCAGTATGTGGACATCGAGGGCAATCCCACCATGGACCAGAGCTATAACCCCAACGGTTCTGTGCTGGCGATCGAAGGCATCACCAGCCCGGATGGTCGTGTGTTCGGCAAGATGGGCCACTCGGAGCGCAGCGGCGAGTACCTGTACAAGAACG
>ENA-OUPO01000387-OUPO01000387.1-human-gut-metagenome-genome-assembly--contig:-NODE-387-length-20450-cov-55.6583_pt1 | contig 20450 bp, 18 predicted proteins | sample MGYA00237940_ERZ548809 | MGnify/ENA primary metagenome ERZ548809 (study PRJEB26490, sample SAMN05194695) | human gut metagenome | biome: terrestrial biome; feature: human-associated habitat; material...
GCACCCAGCTTTACCGTTGTGAAGCGTTCACCCATGAAACTGCGGCTTGTCAGGCAGCAGTTTTGTGAATTTGCTTCTTGTTGCAATCAAAAAAAGAGCTGCCGCGCGCGCCCCTTGCCAACACTCTGGTTGGCAGAGAGCGCCGCAGCAGCCCCTTTTACGGTTCCCTCAGGGGAACTCAGACATTCTTGGCAGAGGGCTTGCTCAGATCCACGCCGCGGATGATCTTGCGCACGGGCAGGATGCTCTTGGCGTTCATGGACAGCTCATCCACGCCCATCCGCAGGAAGGTCTCGGTGAGAGCGGTATCCGCGCCCAGCTCACCGCAGATGCCCACCCAGATGCCGTGGCGGTGGCCCGCCTCAATGGTCATCCGGATGGCCTTCAGCACAGCGGGGTGGTGGGGATCAAAGAAGGGCTCCAGCTTGGCGTTCTGGCGGTCCAGCGCGCAGGTGTACTGGGTCAGGTCGTTGGTGCCGATGGAGAAGAAATCGCACTCCTGGGCCAGATCGTCCGCCACCAGAACTGCGGCGGGGGTCTCGATCATGGTGCCCACCTCGATCTTGTCGCTGAACTTCTTGCCCTCGGCGGTCAGCTCTGCCTTGCACTCCTCCAGCACGGCCTTGGCATCCTGCAGCTCCCGCAGACTGGTGATCATGGGGAACATAATGCTCATGTTGCCGTAGGCAGAAGCGCGCAGCAGGGCCCGCAGCTGGGTCTTGAAGAAATCCCTGCGGGTCAGGCAGATGCGGATGGCGCGGTAGCCCAGCGCGGGGTTATCCTCGTGGTCCAGCTTCATGTAGTCCACGGTCTTGTCCGCGCCGATATCACAGGTGCGCACGACCACCTTTTTGGGGGCCAGGCTTTCCAGCACCTGCTTGTAGGCCTCGAACTGGTATTCCTCGGTGGGGTAATCCGTGCAGTTCAGGTAGACGAATTCGGTGCGGAACAGGCCCACGCCGCCCGCGTCGTTCTGCTGGACCGCACCCACATCGCTCATGCCGCCGATGTTGGCAAAGACCTGCACAGTCTTGCCGTCCAGCGTGGTGTTGGGTTTGCCCTTGAGCTCGGCCAGCAGGGCCAGCTTCTTCTGGTCCTCCTGCTGGCGCTTTTTCAGGCTCTCCAGCAGATCGGGGGTGGGGTCCACATATACGCAGGCGTTGTAGCCGTCCACCACAGCCATCTTGCCGTCCCAATCTTCCTGGATCTCCTTGCACTGGATCAGGGCCGGGATGTTCATGCTGCGGGCCAGGATGGCGGTGTGGCTGTTGGAGCTGCCCTCCCGGGTGATGAAGCCCAGCAGCAGGCTCTTGTCCATCCGCACCGTCTCCGAGGGTGCCAGATCCTCCGCCACCAGGATGCTGGGCTCCGTGCCCTGCAGGGTGGCATTGTCCACGCCCTGCAGGATGTCCAGCATAGCCTGGGCAATGTCGATGACATCGGCGCTGCGGGCCTGTAAATATGGGTCGTCCATGGCGGCAAACACGGCGGCCTGGTTGTCGCCCGCTTTCTTGACGGCATACTCCGCACACATGTGCTGGCCGTTGATGATCTCCTTGATGGCATCCACAAAGTCGTCGTCATCCAGCATCATGGCATGGATGTTGAACACCTCGGCAATGTCCTCGCCTGCCTCGGCCAGTGCCTTTTCATACAGGGCAGTCTGCTGGTCAATGGCCTTGGCCCGGGCCTCTTCAAAGCGGGCTTCCTCTGCCGCCGTGTCCGCGACCTGAGCGGTGGAGATCACGGTATCTTTTTTCTTGTAAATTTTCAGCTTGCCGATGGCAATGCCGTTCAGGATGCTTTTACCGGTTCCTACCTGCATCGTTTTCTCTCCTTTGTTGAGAATTTAGTGTGAAAAAGCCCCCGCAGGGTCTCCCGCAAGGGCTTTTGTCCGCAGATTCAAAGATCAGACGTTCTCGGTCAGGAACTTCTGAATGGCCTCGGCAGCGGCGGCCTCATCGTCGCCCTCCACCTTCACGGTCACGGTGTCGCCCTGCTTGACACCCATGCCCATCAGAGCCATCAGTTTGCGCAGGTCGCAGCTCTTGCCGTCCTTTTCCAGGGTAGCGGTGCTGGCAAAGCCCTTGGCCACCTTCACGAGCAGACCGGCCGGACGAGCGTGGATGCCGCATGCATCCTTAACAGTATACTGGAATTCCTTCATGATCATTTTCTCCTTACTTCATCCCGTTTCAGATCCGGACGGTCCTGCCACTCCGGACGCAGCCGATTTTGCTGCGGGATGCTACTATTATTATAAACCCGCTTCGTTATTTTTTCATCATTCCATATTGCTGATTTTTAGCCAGAAATTTTGGTGCTATTGAACAGAAGTTTTGCCCCCATTTTTCCACCGGACTCATTCGACAGGATACCCCTCGGCATCCAGGGGCAGGTCGGTGTACTGCGCCTCCTCGGGCACCACGGAGTCCGGCTCCCCGCTGGTCTGCTGGCTCTGCCCGGCCGCGCCCAGCTCCTCATCATGGCGCTCTCCCCAGTCGCCGCTGTAATCCTCACCGGACACCTGCTGGGCATCCTGCTGCTCAGCCTGCGCCATTGCGGTCTGGGCATCCTTCAGGCCGATCACCGTGCCCGACGGCTTTTCCAGCAGGTAGGCCCCCACAGCCTTTTTGCGGTAGACCAGCAGCACGCCGTAGCGGCTGGTCTCTCCGCTGCTGGCCGCCGGGATCAGGGCGGTCCACTTTTCCACGGTTTTCCCTTTGTAGCGGGTAAGATCCATTCCGCTTTGCTGCACCACCCCATTGAAGGCCGAAAAGCTGTCGTCCCACTTGCGGGGGATCTTGACCTTATCCGCCGTGATGGACGTGCCGTCCACATCCAGCCCGTAGCCCGTGAACCAGGTCTGGATGTCCTGCGCACTCTCGATCCGGTTCACCCCGGCCGCTGCCGCCACCGTGCGGGTGCTGATGTACCGCCCCAGAAAGGCGCTGAAGATCACCAGCGCACAGCAGAGCGCACCGGCCCCCACCTTTTTCAAGCTCGTCTTGTTCAGCGTTACCACAAACATGCCGTTCCCTCCCACCCGTTTTGTTCTGAAAAGAATATATGGGGCGGGCAGAGGAATTATAACCGCGCTGCGGCAGATCCACTTTCCCGCGCAGGAGTCATTTGAAAAAGTTGTTTCTTCTGCTAAAAAGTCGCTTGAAAAAGTTGCAATCCTCGCAAAGAAGTCCCTTGAAAAAGTTATCTATATCTTTTATAATAGATGCAGCATCATTTATTTTCGGGAGAGTGAAACGGTATGTTAAGGCGAAAGATCACAGACCAGCTGCTTGCATGGAAAAACACGCCCGGCCGGAAGCCGCTTATCATCAAGGGCTGCCGTCAGTGCGGCAAGACCTTTTCTGTATTGGAATTTGCCAGAAAGAATTACAAACACACAGTGTACCTCAACTTCTTCGAGAATCCAGATTATGCTTCTGTCTTTTCCGGTTCTCTGGAGATCGACAACATCGTGATGATGCTCTCTGCCCTTCTTGGCAAGGATGCCGTTTTTGAGCCGGGCCAGACGATCCTGATCCTGGACGAGATCCAGGATTGCCCGGAAGCCCGGACGGCCCTGAAATTTTTCCGCATCGATGGCCGCTATGACGTGATCGGCACCGGCTCCCTGTTGGGCGTAAAGGGCTACGGCAAAGAACCAAGATCTGTTCCAGTCGGATCGGAGACGGTTCTTGAAATGTACCCACTGGATTTTGAAGAATTCTTATGGGCCAATGACATCACCGAACCTGTCATTGCGCTGCTGCAAAGTTCTCTGGACTCCGGTTCTCCTGTGCCGGAAGCGCTGCACAACCGGATGCGGCAGCTTTTGCTCCAATATACCGTTGTGGGAGGAATGCCGGATGCTGTCCAGACCTTTGTGACCAGCAGGCAGATGGATGAGGTCCTGCGTATCCAGCGGGACATCGTTCGTTCCTATGAGGACGACATGGTAAAGTACGCGGAGAAAAAGGATAAGTCCCGCATCAAGGAGTGCTTCCAGTCCATTCCCCGCCAGCTTGCCAAGGAAAACAAGAAATTCCAGTATTCCGTTGTAAAAAAAGGCTCCACCTCCGCAAAATATGCTGGAAGCCTGCAATGGATCGAGGATGCTGGCATCATCACACGGTGCCACAATCTGTCCATTACCGAGCTGCCTCTGGATGGGAACGCGGAAGAGGATACCTTTAAGGTCTATATGTGCGACACCGGCCTGTTCGTCAGCATGCTGGAGGACGGAACGCAGTTTGACATCCTGCAAGGCGACCTCTATGGCTACAAAGGTGCTATCTTTGAAAACCTGATCGCCGATATCTTCACCAAGATGGGGCGCAAGCTCTACTATTTCCACAAGGATTCCGGCCTCGAGGTGGATTTTGTGATCCGTTATCAGGGAGAATGCACCCTTGTAGAGGTAAAGGCCCGCTCCGGAAATGTCAAAAGCACAAAGACGATCCTCAACCACCCTGAAAAATATCATGTATCCCATGCGATCAAGCTCGGAGACTATAATATCGGGAAAAACGGGCCGCTCCTGACCCTTCCCCTCTATATGGCCTTTCTGCTGCGCAGCTGCTGACCTGTACACCACCAAAAGAGCCCCCGCCGGAATAGACCGGCGGGGGCTCTTTCTCATAGCGGTAAGTTCAGGATCACTCGATCAGGCCGTTCAGCAGGGCCAGGCACTTGCGGCTGTGCAGCTTGCGGATGGCCTTGGCCTCGATCTGGCGGACACGCTCACGGGTGACACCGAAGTCGCGGCCCACCTCCTCCAGCGTGCGGGGGCGGCCATCGTCCAGACCAAAGCGCAGGCGGATGACCTTTTCCTCACGGGGGGTCAGGCTCTTGAGGGCCTGATTGATCTGCTGGGCCACCATGGCGCGGTCCGCTGCCTTGCCGGGGGCCTCGGCGTTCTCGTCGGCCACGAAATCGCCCAGGGAGGAATCTTCTTCCTCGCCCACGGGGCTTTCCAGGCTGGCGGGTTCCTGCGCCATGCGCTGGATCTCGCGCACGCGCTCCACGCTCATATCCATGGCCTTTGCCAGCTCCTCGGGGGTTGGCTCGTGGCCGTTCTGGTAGACCAGCTGGTTGGTGGCCTGACGCATCCGGTTGATGGTCTCAACCATGTGCACCGGGATGCGGATGGTGCGGGCCTGATCCGCAATGGCGCGGGTGATGGCCTGACGGATCCACCAAGTGGCGTAGGTGGAGAAGCGGAAGCCACGGTCACAGTCAAACTTCTCGGCGGCCTTGATCAGGCCGATGTTGCCCTCCTGGATCAGGTCCAGGAACGCCAGGTTGTGGCCGACATGCTTCTTGGCGATGGAGACCACCAGACGCAGGTTGGCCTCGCTCAGGCTGCGGCGGGCGTTCAGGCCGTCGCGGCGGATCTTGAGCAGCTCCTGGCGGCGCTCCTCCGTCAGGGGGCCGTTCTCCACGGCCTCCATGGCTTCTTCTTCGGCAGCCTTTTCCTCGTCATCCTCGCTGGACTTGGTGTTGCCGTCCTCGTCCAGATCCTCGGTATAGCTCCGGCTGTTCTCGTCCTCCTCGAACGAGAAGCGGGCGCTGTTCTTTTTGATGTACTCAGGCGCGCCGTACTTCTGGCGGTCGGCCTGAAGGATGTGGGCAGCCTCGGCACCGGCGTGGATGCGCTTGCTCAGGTCCACTTCCTGCTCCGCGCTCAGCAGCGGGATCTGACCGATCTGCTTGAGGTAGTTCTTCACAGGGTCATCCAGCAGCTCATCCATGGCAGCCTTCAGGTCTGCGGGGTTCTCCTCTGCCGGGTCGTCCTCATTTTCATCGCCCAGGCCCAGCTCATCGCTGTTTGCCTCGGCACTTTCCACCTCTGCCATGATGCCTTCCACATCCAGGCTGGTGTCACCGTCGGCCTCGTCATCCAGAATTTTGATGCCGCGCTCCTCCAGAAGCGTGTAAAGCGTTTCCACATCCATCCGGCACTGGGAAGCCAGTGTCTTGGCCTCGCCCGCCGTCAGGGTGCCTTCGCCCTTCGTCAACAGTTCCTTCAAAGTCATGCCCATTTCGCTCTCTCCTTTTCACCGCGGCGCTGGCTGCGCCGTAAGTGATATCGTATCATAAGTTTTGCCGCTGCGGGATGGTTCAAATCACCAGGCCGCCGTTCACACCGAACACCTGCCCGGTGATGTAACCGGCGCTTTCGCCTGCCAGGAACACCAGCAGCTGCGCCACCTCGTCCGCGCTGCCCAGGCGGCCCACAGGGGTCTCCTCGGCCAGCGCAGCCTTATCCTCTGCCGTAAAGGCAGCCATCATATCGGTGTCGATGACACCCGGGGCCACGCAGTTCACGGTGATGCCGCTGGGCCCCTCCTCTTTGGCAAGGGCCTTGGTCAGGCCGATCAGGCCCGCCTTGGCAGCGGAGTAATGCACCTCGCAGCTGCCGCCGGTCTGGCCCCACATGCTGCTCACGGTCAGGATGCGGCCCGCCTTGCGGCGGATCATACCCGGCAGGGCCAGCTGGCACAGGTGGAACGCGCCGCTCAGGTTCACGTCCAGCATGTGCTGCCACTCCTCCGGGGTGATATCGGTGAACAGCTTCTGCTGGGCAATGCCCGCATTGCTCACCAGCACATCCACATGGCCCACGGCCTGCTCCACGGTGTGGAACGCCACCTCACAGCTGGCGCGGGAGGCCACGTCGCACTGGACCGCCAGCAGGCCCGGCAGCGCCTTTTCCAGCGCCGCCGCCGCCTCGGCGTGGGTGTGGTAGAGCACCGCCACCCGGTAGCCCGCCTGCCAGAAAGCGCGGGCCGCCGCGGCTCCGATGCCCCGGTCGCCGCCCGAGATCAGCACGCAGCGCCCGTTGGCCGCAGGGACCGCCGGTTCCGGCACAGGCTCCACCGGCGGTTCTGTTTCCGCGGCCGATTCCGGCGCAGCTTCCTGCACCGGCTCCTGTTCCGGCTCAGGGGCCCGGGATGCCTCGTCCGCATCGCTCAGGTCAAAGGTCAATTCAAATTCATCATCGTACAAGAGTCAGCCCTCCTGCCGTTTGTTCTCTGCCTGCAAAAAATCCCGCAGGCAGGAAGGTCCCGCCCTCCACCGCACCCATGGGCTGCGCTCTGCTCCTCTTTCCGGTCAAGGCCGGTCCTGCGGCGAGCCCGCTGGTCTGTGCGAGTGGTTTCGACAAGATACCATTAAATAATATAACACAATTCGACGAAAAAAGAAAGTGGGAACCGCCGTCTTTTCACGCAGTTCCCACTTTTTTTCACGTTCTCAGGGGGTCACGGGCGGTTTCCAGCGGGGCTTTGCGGCCCGCTGCTCCCGCAGCCGGAGGAAAAACGCCTGCAGCAGCGCCTGCGCCTCCTCCGCCCGCAGACCGCGTTCCACCACCGGATGGTGGTTGAAGGGCAGGGCGAACAGGTCGGTCACGCTGCCGCAGCACCCGGCCTTGGTATCCGCCGCGCCGTACACCACCCGCCTGATCCGGCTGTTGATGATGCCGCCGCTGCACATGGGGCAGGGCTCCAGCGTAACGAACAGCTCACACTGCCACAGCCGCCAGCCGCCCAGCTTTTTGCAGGCCGCGTCAATGGCCAGCAGCTCGGCGTGGTGGAGGGCGTTTTTCTCGGTCTCGCGGGTGTTGTGGGCGGCGGCGATGATCTCGCCGTTCCGGGCCACCACCGCGCCCACGGGCACCTCGCCCAGCGCGGCGGCCCGTGCGGCCTCCTCCAGCGCCGCGCCCATCAGCTCATAGTCGGTCATCCCATTCCCCTTTCTGCCAGCGCCCGGGCCAGCACCAGCCCATTGTTCAGGATATGCAGCACCACCCCGGGTGCAGGACTGTCGGTCTGCTCTGCGGCCCACCCGAAAATGAGCCCCATGCCCAGCGCGTAGCACTTTTCGGTCAGCGTTCCGTGCAGGGCCGCAAAGAGCACAGCCTGGCAGAGGTTTGCCGGGTGCTCCCCCAGCGGCCGCAGCAGGCGCAGCAGCGCACCCCGGAACACCAGCTCCTCGGCCAGCGGCAGCACCAGCAGGCTGCGCAGCGTGCCAGGCACGCCCTGCGGCAGCTCTGCCGCCCCGCCGGGGACCAGCACACACCAGACCGCCGCCAGCCCGGCCCAGGCCAGTGCCGCGATGCCTGCCGCCCGCAGGCGGCGGTTCTGTTCTGACATCTTCTCCGTCCCCTCTCCGTTTGGGGCCGCGCTGTTCCGCTGCTTCGGGCGCACAGCGCACCGCCCCGCAATGCCTGATGCCCATTGTATCATGTTCCGGCCCGTTTGTGCAAGAAAACGGAGCGGAATTGCGAAAATACGAAGAAATATTGATTCAAACAATTGACATTTCCCGTCGTCTCTGGTATATTCCTATACGACTTTTTGATTGATTTGGTCGGGTTATCCGTTCTTGGCCCCGTTGGAGGTATTACTATGATCCGCATTCTTACCGATTCCGCATCCGACATCCTGCCCGCTGAAGCCGAGCAGCTGGGCGTGACCGTCATCCCCCTGAACGTCACCCTGGAGGACGGCACCGTGCTCCGGGACGGCGTGGACATGACCCCCACCGTGTATTACGGCGTGATGGCCCGCTGCCACAAGCTGCCCACCACCAGCCAGCCCAGCCCCGAGCTGTTCCAGCGCTTCTTCCTTGAGGCGGCTGCCGCCGGGGACGAAGTGGTGGGCATCTTCCTCTCCCATGAGCTGTCCGGCACCTGCCAGTGCGCCCGGCTGGCCGCAGACATGGCCAATGTGGACAATGTCCTCTTTGTGGATTCCGAGAACGTCTGCCTGGGCGAGAGCCTGCTGGTGCGGCTGGCTGTTCAACTGCGGGATGCCGGAAAGACTGCCGGGCAGATCGCCGCCACCCTTGAGCACGCCAAGGAGCATCTGCATCTGGTGGCTGTCATCGACGACCTGAAGTATCTGCGCAAGGGCGGCCGCCTGCCTGCCGCTGTGGCCGTGGCCGGTGGGATGCTGGGCATCAAGCCCCTCATCACCATCAAAGAGGGCAAGGTCGTTATGGCGGGCAAGGCCCGGGGCCTGCCCGGCGCTTACGTTGCCCTGTTCAAGAAGATCGAGGAGCTGGGCGGCATCAGCACCTGCGTCGACGCGCTGGCCGGTTACACCCTCGCCCCCCGCGAGGTGCAGCCCATCCAGACCTACCTGCAGGAGAATCTGGGCCGGAACGAGGCCCTTGTGCGCCAGATCGGCTGTGTCATCGGCACCCACGCCGGCCCCGGCGCGTTCGGCCTGGCCTTCCTCGATGAAGGCTTCACCTTCTGATCTTACCCAATCAAAAAGAGGAACTGCATTCCCGGCAGTTCCTCTTTTTTGTTGGTTTATTCGTGTCCGATCTTCGACCAGTCAATTTCTTCGGCATCCACAAAGCCGCTGTCCTTCGCTTCCTCCAGCTGCTTTGCTTCCTCTGTGGTCAGCTTGGTGAAATCCGGGTCCCATGCCAGTACCAGCTTTTTGATCAGCTCGTAGGCAAGGTTCTTGTCCGGGTCCGGCAGCATATCGATCATGTGTGCTGCATTCATTGCAATTTCAGACATCCTGCCACCTCCTTATTTATAGATATCGCCACGATTCCCGATATCCAGCACCAACAGAATTTCCAGCGCGTTTTCCTCACCGTACCGGTAAAGCACGCGCCAGCTTCCGACCCGAAGCCGCATCGTTCCATCCTTCAGTCCCTGCATCACCTTGATATCACCCGCCGGCGGTTTCAGGGTCAGCCCCTCAATGCCTGCAACGATGCGAAGCACGGACTTTTTGTCCAGCTTGTTCAGGAACTTCATGGCGTTCTTCGAGTAGCGGATCTTCATAACATCATCCTCAGTGCTCGTTTTCTTGTGGGTCTCCGGCCCTATTATAGTCCATTTTCCCGCAAACGTCAATTTCTTTTTGCCGAAGATCCGTTCATTACAGCACCGCGTCCGAGACGATCTTGCCCAGCAGGAGCACCAGCACCACAAGCATCATGGGGCGGATGAACTTTGCACCGTTCTTGAGGGCGAAGTGGGAGCCCAGCAGGTTGCCCACAATGCCGCTGATGGCACAGGGGATGCCGATGGAGAACACCACCAGCCCGCCGGAAAGATACGTTACCAGGCTGGCGTAGTTGCTGGCAAGGTTGAGCACCTTGGCGTTGCCGCCCGCCGTGCGCAGGTCAAAGCCCATCAGGGTGGTAAAGGCAATGATGGCAAAGGTGCCGGTGCCCGGGCCAAAGATGCCGTCGTACAGGCCGATGCCCAGGCCGATGGCAAGGGCCAGCACCGCCTTTCTGACGTTCAGGGTGCCGTCGTCCCGGTTCTCGTCGGGCAGGTCCCGCCGCCAGAGGATGAGCACCGCCGCCACCGGCAGGATGATGAGCATCATGGTGCGCAGCACCTGATCGCTGAGCAGGAGCACGATGTGGGAGCCCAGTGCGCTGCCCACAAAGCTGCCCACAGCCGCCAGCAGGCCGACCCGGATGTTCATGGCTCCCTTCTGGAAGAACTGCGCCGTGGCAAAGGTGGTGCCGCAGGCCGCGCTGAATTTATTGGTGCCGTAGGTGTAATGCACCGGCAGGCCCGCAAACAGGTAGGCGGGCAGGCTGATCAGGCCGCCGCCGCCCGCCGCCGAGTCCACAAAGCCCGCAAACCCGGTCATCAGCATCAAAAACAGCAGCATTGGCAATGATAATGTAATTTCCATTCGTTCTACTTTCCCACTCTTTCGTTTACTTCAGATACAGCTTTCCCTCGCAGGCCAGGATCTGATCTAGGATCATCCGGGACACCCGGGCACCATAGACCATGGCGGGGTGGTCGTTGTACTCGATGATGTCATGGAACTCCTTGTTCATCAGAACGATCACATACTCGCCGTAGGGGGTGTGTATGATGCCGCCGTCGTTGCGGCAGGCGTTCATGCTGCCGCTCTTGCTGGCCACCCAGATAAGCTCCGGCTCACCGGTCTCCTCGCAGTCCAGATAGAACTGGGGGAAATCGTGGGTCAGCATGGTGTTGTAGTGCTGCTGGCGGAAGATGCCCAGCATGGCGGCGCTGGCTTCTTTGCTGACCAGCGTGCCCTTTGCCACCTGCGCAAACAGGGCGGCGTAGTCCCGGGGCGTGGTGGTGCCCAGCTTGTCGTAGCGGTCAAAGTGGAGGGGGTTGTGCAGGACGGTGTGCCCAAAGCCCAATTCCCGGATGCAGGCATTGATGGTGTCCAGCCCCAGGTAATCGATGATCATATTGGTGGCGATGTTGTCCGAGCAGATGATCATCATGGTGGCGGTGTCCTTCACCTTGAGCTTTGCCCCCACGCCCAGGGCCCGGAGCATCCCGGAGCCGTCCACGAACTGGCTGGCCTCGTAGGTGATCTCCTCCTCCAGGTCAGCCCTGCCCCGGCTGGCCTGCAGATACAGCACCGCCAGAATGAACGCCTTGATGGTGGAGGCCGTCTCAAACTCCTCGTCGGCACCGATCTCCACCGTGCTGCCGCGCAGGTCGTCCACAAAAACGCTCATCTTGCCCTGATAGGAATAGAGCTCGGCGGCAATGCGCTTTTCCAATGTCATATTCTGATCCATCTGGAATCCCTCAACTTTTCTATACTTTCCGTTATACTTTATCCTTACCGTTAAGACATTATTTTCGTCACTTTCGTCATTTTCGTCACCAAATGATATCCTCAATGACGAATTGGCCGAAATTGACGAAATTCGAGATACCAACGGTGATTACAGGTTGTTTTCAAAGAAACGCTGTGCGTTGCGGAAGAAGATGGCTTCCACCTCATCCTCGGTGAAGCCCTCTTTCCGCAGGGCATCGGCCAGCAGGGGCATTTTGGAGCAGTCGCTCAATTCCAGCTTGCCGCCGATGCCGTCAAAGTCACTGCCCAGACCGATGATCTCAATGCCGCCCACCTGCTTGAAATGAGCGGCGTGTTTGGCCATCAGGGCCGTGGTGCTGCGGCACAGGTTGGGGCTGGGCTGGTCATCCAGAAAGCCCGCGCAGTAGTTCAGGCCCACCAGACCGCCTTTTTCTGCCATGACCCGGATCATCTCATCGGTCAGGTTGCGGCAGTGGGGGGCCAGGGCGCGGCAGTTGGAGTGGCTGGCCGCAAAGGGGCGGGTGCTGTGCTCCGCAATGTCCCAGAAGCCTTTATCGGACAGGTGGCTCACATCGGCAATGATGTGCAGGCGCTCCATCTCGGCCAGGAACTCGAAGCCCTTCTCCTTCAGGCCGGTCTCGGTGTTGGGCATACAGGGCCAGATGGGGCCGTTGCCGGGCACCACGTTGGGGCTGGCCAGCTCGTTTTCGTGGTTCCAGGTCAGGGTCATCATCCGCACGCCCAGCTCGTACATCCGGCGCAGCACGCCCAGACTGCCCTTGCAGCAGCCTGCTTCCTCAATGGTCAGCATTCCGCTGATCTTGCCCGCCTCGGCGTTTTTGCGGATATCCTCGGGGCGGTAGACAGGGGCGATCCTGTCGGAATACTGCTCCATCATCCGCTTGAACACGTCGATTTCTTCCAGCGCCGTCACCAGCGGGTCCGCGCCCGGGGTGGGGTCAGCCAGATTCACAAAGGCGGCAAAGCACTGGAGCATGTAGTCGCCCTTCTCCAGCTTTTCCAGATCGATGTGGCCGTTGTTGTGGGCAAAGGTCTGCCCGTCGTCCCGCATCTCCGCGCGCCGCAGCTCGCTCAGGGTATCACAATGTAGATCAAAGACTTTCATAGATCGTTCTTCCTCCTATAACATCCTCGCCCTCTCAGTCAAAGCCTGACGGCTTTGCCAGCTCCCCCAAAGGGGGAGCCTCTGGCGGTTTCCCGAAACCTTGCGGGGGAATTGCCAGTGCCTCTCCCTTTGGGAGAGGTGGCATCCCGCAGGGATGACGGAGAGGGTGAGTTACTTTATCAGAAAACACTCCCCACCGCATACAGACTCTTGACCAGATCTTCCCGGTACAGCGGGTCGGCGGGGTCAAGGCTGTTGATGACCACGCCGCCGCTGGCGAACGCGCCGGTGGAGTGGATGTAGCGGCCCTCGCCGAGGTAAAGGGCGATATGGCCGGGGAAATAGAGGGCATCGCCCCGCTTTTTGTCCGCAAAGGGGATCTGGTGCATGGGCCAGCCCTCCACGATCCTGGCATCCCGGTAGATGAGCACGCCGCACTGCATATAGGCGCTGCTGACAAGGCCGGAACAATCAATGCCCCGGCCCGATTTGCCGCCCCAGCGGTACTCGGTGCCCAGATACTTTTTCGCCTGCGCACAGACGGCATCCCGGAACGCTTCCTCGCTGCCGTCGTACCACGCCTGCAGTGCCCGCGGCACCAGCTCCCCGGCGGTGACATTCCGGGCCTCGGCCAGAGCGTCATCAAAGGCCAGCCCCTCCCGCTGGGAGAACACAGCGGTCATCTCAAACCGCACCGGCTCCAGCGCCACGTCCCGGACATAGCCGGTACGGCCATCCAGCAGGGCCACCCTGGCCCAGCCGGTGTGGGCCTCGGCTTCCTCGGGCGGTTCGGGCAGGCGGCAGAGCAGGCAGCCCCGCTCCAGTTCCAGCATCCGCACCCCCTGCACCTTGGGCAGGCTGAGCACATCGGTGGCACGGCCCACCAGCACCAGCGGCTGGGGCAGGTAGTCCCGCAGCGCATCCTCGCTGACAAATTTCAGCGCATCCCGCCGGACAAAGCCGTGGTACCCGTAAAAGGTGACCACCTCGGCCACCTCCGGGGAGAGGGGCACTCCCTCGGAGGTCACGCCGCCGGGGGCGGTGCGCACCTGACAGGCCTGACCGTACAGGCCCTCGTCCCCGATGGTGGAAACAAGGCCCGCCTCGCTCTGTTTGGTGGTCTGGGGCAGGTCGTAAATGGTCACGACAGGCCGGGCAAATATGGCGTATTGCATCATTCGGTTCCCTCCAACAAATTCAGCAGCTCCTCCGGCTTCATGCGCAGGATGGCACCATCCGCGCTGCCGGTGACGGTCTCGGCCAGATCCTGCTTGGCCTGCTGCAGCTCCACGATCTTTTCCTCAATGGTGTCCTGGGCGATGAGCTTGTACACCTGCACCGGGTTCTGCTGGCCGATGCGGTAGGCACGGTCGGTGGCCTGATTCTGGGCCGCCACGTTCCACCACGGGTCGTAGTGGATGACGATATCGGCGGCGGTCAGGTTCAGGCCGGTGCCGCCTGCCCGCAGGGAGATCAGGAACACGCTGGCCTCGCCGCCGTTGAAGCGGCGCACCAGCTCCGCACGCACCGGCTTGGGGGTGGAGCCCTGCAGGGTGAAGTGGCTCACGCCCTCCGCGTCCAGCCGCTTGGCCAGCAGCTCCAGCATGGAGGTAAACTGGCTGAACAGCAGAATGCGGTGCCCACTCTCCACAGCACTGGTGACCAGCTCGATGCAGGCATCCAGCTTGGCGCTGCCGCCTGTCCAGTTGTCGGCAATGAGCCGGGGGTCGCAGCAGATCTCCCGCAGCCGCATGAGGACGGCGAACACCGCCATCTTGTCCTCGGGCTTGGCAGCCCGCAGCTTCTCCCGGGCATCCACCACGGCAGCAAGGTAGAGCTTGCGCTGCTCCTCCTCCAGCTCGATGCGGTAGACGTTCTCGGTCTTGGGGGGCAGCTCTTTCAGCACCTCGGACTTCATCCGGCGCAGGATGAACGGCCCGGTGAGCTGGTTCAGCCGCCGCACCGCCGCCGGGTCATTTTCCTGCGTGATGGGCTTTTCAAACCGGCTGCAGAAGCTCTTGTAGGGCGGCAGGTAGCCCGGCATCAGGAAGGAGAAGATGCTCCACAGCTCACCCAGGCGGTTCTCCACGGGGGTGCCGGTCAGTGCAAAGCGGACACGGCTGTTCACCCCGCACACTGCCTTGTATTTCTGGGTGGTGTGGTTCTTGATGGCCTGGGCCTCGTCCAGGATGCAGGCGTAGAATTTCTGGTTCTCGTACAGGGTCTCGTCGCGGCGGAGCAGGTCATAGCTGGTCACCACCACGTCGGCCCCGTCCCACTGCTCGGCCAGCTGGGCCCGGTGGGCGGCATCCCCGTCCACCACAACGCAATTCAGCTCCGGCGTGAACTTCCGGCATTCCTCGGCCCAGTTCAGCACCAGCGAGGCCGGGCAGACGATGAGGCTGGGCAGGGGGTTCCCGCCCTGCTCCCTGAGGGCCAGCAGATAGCTGAGCACCTGCACCGTCTTGCCCAGACCCATATCATCCGCAAGGATGCCGCCCATGCCGTAGCCATCCAGCGTGCGGAGCCAGCGGTAGCCGTCCCGCTGGTATTTGCGCAAAACTTTTTGTAGAGACGCGGGCGGTGTATACTCGCTGTCCTTCACCGCATGGAAGCTCCGGCTGAGCTGGCGGAAGGCATCGTCCCGGTTGAAGCGGATGCCGTTCTGCCCCGAGAGCGCCCAATCCAGACTGGGGGCCCGGTACAGGGGCAGCCGGGCGTGGGTCTGGCCCAGTTTGGCCCCGGAAAGCTCCAGCGTCTCGTTCAGCTCGTCCAGCACCTCCATGGAATCGTCCAGCCGGAGCAGACGGCCATCGCGCAGGCGGTGGTAGCGCTTTTTCTGGTGGAGCGATCTCAGCAGGGCTTTCAGCTCTCCCACCGGGAACTCCCCCGTGTCCACCTCCAGGTCGAGCACGCTGCCGTGCACCGACACCCCCACCGAGATCTTCGGCGGCGCGGCCTGCATACTGCGGAAGGCATCGGTCAGGTAGACCTCGCCCTCGGCCAGCAGGGCCGGGATGCCCTCATCGAGGAAGCGGTAGACCGCATCCTCCTCATAGGCATCGTAGTGGGCGGCAAGGCCGTTGCCCATGGTGTCCGGCCCCGGCTCCAGGTACCGCCCCAGCAGCCGCCCGGCCCGCTGTTCGGCGCGGGCATCCCGCAGCAGACCGGCAGGCCCCGGTTCCTCCGGTGTAACGCGGTCCTCGCCGTACAAAAATTCAAGGTGCGCCCGCACCGTTTCCCGCGTGGGCGCGTCGAGATAAAACTGCACCACCGGCTCCAGCGGGATCTGGTTCAGCAGCAGACGTTCGGGGTCCTCAATGGTCACCCTGCTGCCCAGCTCCGGCAGGACGTAGCTGCAAAAGGCGGTGGCATCCCCGGTGGTAAAGAACAGGCTCTTGCCGCACAGCGCCTCAAGGGCGGGCCGCATCCGGGCGCTTTCGGCCCGGTCCAGCTGCCAAATCGTATCCTCACTGTATAAATAGTCGTTGTCTAAACCCGTTTTCCATCCCAACGCGGGGGTCACGGACACCTCCACGCCGCCCCGGCGCTTTTCCACCCGCATGGTCAGGGCCGGGATGCCGGTCTTGAGGGTGTAGCCGCCCAGATTGCCGGTGGGGGCATAGAGGGCCACCAGACCGTCAAAGATCTCGCCGTTCAGCGGGATGCCCCCGGCAGGCCCGCTGCGGGGCGCATTGCCGTAGCTGCGCAGGGCCGCCTCGGCTCCTTCCTTTGCGCTGAGCTGCCGCCGCAGCAGGCGGAGCAGCTGCTGTGCCTCCGGGGCAAAGGCCTCCCAGCTGTGCTGGAATTCCAGCGCCTTGCCGTAACTGATGAAGCCGTGCTTCTCCACGGCCCGCAGCAGGTCCGGGATGCTCTTTACCACATACTGCCGCCCGCCGTCTGCCGAGATGCGCAGCCGCAGCCAGGGCAGCTCCCCGGGCAGCAAGGTCAGCTCCGGCTCCAGCTCTGCGGAATGGGGGCGCAGCTCTGCGTGGCCGGTCACGCCGTCCACCTCGGCCAGCGCTCCCTCCTGATAGGCCCGGAGCAGCCGCCGCGCCTCGTAGTCAGATTCCGGTTCTTCGCCCCGCCACTTCTTGCCGAACAGCATTTCCAGGCTGGAGGCATAGCTGTCCCTGCGGGGCGGCTCCTCAGGCTGGGGCGTTTGCAGGTTGGCCGTGCCCCGCACCACACCCGGGATGCTCTCCGGGCTCTCAGAGGGCCTTTGCGGCGCTCTGCCGGAAAGGCTCTGGCTCTCGCTGTCCCACATCAGCAGCGCGCCGATGTGCTTGCAGCAGGGCCCCTCGCCGTTTTCGTTGTAAGGGCAGGAGCAGCTGGCGCTGACAAAGCTGCCGTTTTCCCGCAGCCAGACCTGGGTCTGGTACAGGCTCCGCCCGCCGCCGCGCACGTCGGCGCTCAGGTGGCGCACGCCGTTCCCGGCCACTTCGCAATTCAGATCCTGTATCCGGTCCGTGTAGGCCTTGGCCCGCGCGAATATCGTGCCGCCCAGCAGGTAGCGGATCTCTTCCATGTCCATCCGGGGTCTCCCTCCCTCTGCAATGCTCTATTGGTTAAGCATACCGCACCGGCGGGCGGGATGCAAGGGGTGCCGGGAAAAAAAGTTCCGGAAAGCACAGAAGCGCCTCATCCGGGAGTGGATGAAGCGCTTCTGTACTTTGGGAATTTTGGAACACTCAGCCCGCATTGCGGTTTACAGGCCAAGTGGGGGTTGGTTTAGGGCTGCTCAGGCGTTCTGCTTGAGCTCCTGTGCTTTCTGCCATGCATTCAGCACATCGATCTTGCTTACGGCGTTGTCGGGATAGAATTTCATCTCTTCCGGAGCCGTGCCCTCATCGTTCAGGTCAGGGATAAGCTCGTTTTCCATGGCCCAGCGGGCGGCGTGCTGCAGATCCATATCCCGCTCTTCCTGACCGACATCGGGGTAGAGCAGTTCAGATTCGGGCATGGGCTTGCCTGCATCCTCCCACAGCATCATGGCAAGGGCGCTGCGGTTGCTGGGGAAGTAGGGCAGAGCCATCAGCTTGCCTGCAAATTCAGCGCCCAGAGAATAGGCCTGATAGCCCAGCACTGCACCGCCCACAACAACAGTAGTGCCGATCACGATGGGGCCAACGATATCGGGCTCGTCATCTTCAATGGATGCATCCTGTGTCATGGCTTTCAGGGTCACGCCCTTTGCAGGCATCACAAAGTCAAAGCTTTCCTTATCCTGATAAGCGTTCGGATCATCCAGGCCGGTGATATCCCAGTGGCCAAATTTCAGACCGCTATCTACAAAAGCATCCTTATCAAATGCAACACTCACCGTTGCACCCTCGGGGACATTAAAGGAACCGTCCTCGTTGGCATTCTTTTTAACGATTTCGGTGATATCCTCGGGGTCAGCACCATCCTTGCCGGGCACTGTTACGCTGGTGATAACGCCGTCCTTCAAGGTCAGGATGGGCATTTCAGACACAACAAAGTCCTTTTCGTCCCTTGCCAGCTTCTTCTCACCCTGCTTGACGGCAGCGGTCAGGGTCTGCTTGCCGGTCTCCTTGGGAGCAATGCGGAACTCATACTCGGTCTCACCGTCCCCCAGATTGATTTTCAGGCCGTTATCCAGCATGGGCTTGTACTCGCCGTTTTTGTCCTGATACTCGATCTCGCTGTTCTTGTCGCCAAAGTCGATGAATGCCTCACCCAGCTTGGCATCGTCCTTGGGGTCAACCTTTACGGTAAAGTCCTTGCTTTCGCCTTCCTTGATGACGGCATCCTCCAGGCCCTCAATGGTCACAGTGGTGTGAACACGGCCCGCAACGGTATAGTCCTTGTCCGCTGTGCCCAACTTCACAGCATCCCGCACCACAGCTGCGGTCAGCTTCTGGTTGCCGGCATTTTGGGGGATAATGCGGAACGCATAATCATTCTTGCCACTGGCCAGATGAATGGGCAGGCCGTCATTCGGCATGGGCTGATACTTATCGTTTTCGTCCTTGTATTCGATCTCGCCGTTCTTGCTGCCAAAGGTCAGGATACCGTTACCGGTGCTGTTCTCATGGGTAAGGGTCACGGTCACAGTAAACTCTGCCGGGTCTTCTGCTTTGATAGCACCATCCAGACCGCTGATGGTCACGCCGACTGTCTTGGAAAGGCAGCGATATTCCTTGCCATCCTTGGTCTTTTTGTAGCCTACCAGATAACCCGCATTCGCACTCGTCAGGTTCAGATTCTTCTGATAATTTGTTTCTGTATCTTTGGTCAGCTGACGGCCATCCTTGGGGTCTGCACACTCAATCGTCACTTGACCGATGTAGTTCTGAGCCACATCAATTTGTCGATCTTTTTGAAGATAAACATTGCAGACGTTATCATCAAAAGTTGCGTTATTCAGCTGAACGCGGCAAGGCGACACTTTGCTGTCATTGTTTCGCTCATAAATGTCATACTTTGCCCCCTTGAAAGTGCCGCCATTTACAATGGCTTCGCCCTTTTCAACGGTGCGAAGTGCGCTGCGCTCCGAACCACCGGAAACTTCAATGGTACCCGAGTTAAAAATCAGTTGACCGTGGCCACCAACAACAACTGCATCATACGTACCTCCTGTGCTCTGGAAGGTGGTGTTCCCGTCAATCGTCAACGTTTCGGCACCATCACCATGAAACCACAACAATTGGCCGCCAATAAACTTGCTTCCGTTAATTTTTATGTTGCTTCTCTTTGGCCCTTTGTATCCGTAGCAGCCAAGAGCCGCGACGGCATAATCGGTGGATGATTTGTAGGTTCCACCTGTAATCGTAAGGTCGATAGCATCATCGTTTTCAGGGTATGCCTGCATAGCATGTCCCACATCGGATGTATATTCTCCATCCTCAATGGTAACCGTTCCACAAACCAACTCAAGTGCGTTTCCTTCCAGCGCATGTACAGTAACATGATCCAAATCCAGCGTACCATTTGTAGTACGGCATACGATGCCTCCTTCATAAGCACCGCTGCTATATTGCTTTGTAATCTCGGAATTTTTGATAACAGCACTATCACAGTTAAGAGAAACCCAAATGGCGGTGAATTTCGATTCAATCGTAACATTTTCTACCCGATTACTGCCATTCGCGAGAAGGAAAGCGGAGGAATAAGGATTTCGAACATTGCAAATATATTTTCCACCGTTTACAATGAGTTCTTCACCACAAATCACACTGCCACCGTTAACAATAACAGGATATTGAGCATCGCCATTAATAATTACACTGTCGGCTTTTTCGATCGTGATAAAACAAAAATTGTTAACATTCTCCGGAACGTCTACTGCCACATTTCCGGTTACATTGATCACCACAGAGCCTTCCGTATTGATCGTGATTCCTTGAGTGTATGGTCCCTTCAGTTGATACGTTCCGCTCCCCGTAATGGTCGCGCCGCCCTTCAGGAGCTCTCCCTTGGGGTCAATGGGTTCTTCCGCAAATGCTGACACTGCCCCCGCAGGCAGGAATGTCAGCATCATACTGAATGCCAGTAAGAGGCTGATGAGCCGTTTTTTCATAAAAATCCTCCTTTGTCAGTCATCACTACTCCCAGTTTCTCTATGAAAAGCACCCGACAAAAAGAAAAAAGCGCCGCACCAGCCAAATGGCTGGTACAACGCTTTGCGTCACAGCCTTCCGACTGATTTGCCGATCTTTCTGTTTTGCTGACAAGGTACTTTTCGCACTTTATCATACCCCCCCCCCCCCTATAAAAAA
>ENA-OUPO01000408-OUPO01000408.1-human-gut-metagenome-genome-assembly--contig:-NODE-408-length-19825-cov-11.2663_pt1 | contig 19825 bp, 13 predicted proteins | sample MGYA00237940_ERZ548809 | MGnify/ENA primary metagenome ERZ548809 (study PRJEB26490, sample SAMN05194695) | human gut metagenome | biome: terrestrial biome; feature: human-associated habitat; material...
CACTCCTAAATATGGTGACGTGGCCAAGTGGTAAGGCAAGGGTCTGCAAAACCCTCATCCACCAGTTCAAATCTGGTCGTCACCTCCAAAAGATTCCCGGAAGCTTCGGTTTCCGGGATTTTTTGTTTTGCACTGTCCCCTGCCGGCGTCCTCGCCCTCTCAGTCAGCTGCGGTGACTGATTCCCCTTTTTGTCGCTACGCGACATCTTCCCCCGGCCGGGGGAAGTCTTTCCTCAAAGGGAGAGTCTCTGGCGAAACCGGTCACTTTGCGGTTAAACCAAAAAGTCTGCCGCAGCACCCCCTCCCGTGAAAATGCAATGCCGGAGCGTCCGCAGACGCTCCGGCATTGCTATAATAAAAGTAACGCTACCTCAGAACCGCAGCCGCATCTGATACCACACCACCCCGCCGTGGGTGGAAGCGGAAACACCCTCGTTCACAAAGCCGAACTTTGCGTAATAGTGCAAAAGCTTTTCCTTGCAGGTCAGCACCAGCCCCTTGCGCCCCTGTGCGCGGGCATCTGCGATAGCTCTTTGCAGCAACAGCCCGGCATAGCCCCGGCGGCGGCAGCGCGGGAGGGTGTTCACCCCAAAGATCATCTGCCATGCGCCGTTTTCATCATGCAGGGCGGCGTCCGCGTACATCTCATCGGTCAGGTCGGGCGTGTCGGTGCAAAAGCCGTCCACAAAGGCCACCAGTTTTCCCTGCTCAAGCAGCAGCCAGAAATGACTGGCATAGTGTGCCAGCCGTCCGGCAAATTCCTCGGCCGTGGCAGCCTCTGCTGCCGGAAAACAGGCTGTCTCCACGGCAGCAATAGCGTGCAGATCCTCCATAGTTGCGTTGCGTATCTCCATGGTATCTCCCCCTTCTCTTTTTTCTATTCAGTGTACCACAGCTGCCGCGCAAAGGCAAAGTGTTTGCATCTGTTCTCCGTCCGTGTTACAATGGCTATACTACGCTTGGAAGGGAGTTGAAACGCCATGCCCACCGAAAACCGCACTACCTTAACGCCGGACACCCCGGTGCGCTACCTGAAAGGGGTGGGTCCCAAGACCGCAGAACGGTTTGAGAAGCTGGGCATTGTAACGCTGGCAGACCTGCTGTGCCATTACCCCCGGCGGTACATCGACTTTTCCAAGCCCTACTCCATTGCGGAAGCTCCCGCCGACACCGAATGCGTGGTGAAGGCCGAGGTATTCGCAAAGCCCGGCGGGCGCATTCTGCCAGGCGGGCGGCGGATGGAGCGCATCACTGCCGGGGACGATGTAGCCAGTCTGGAGATCACATGGTTCAATAATCCCTACGCCACCCAGAAGCTGCAGCTGGGACAGGAATACTATTTTCAGGGCATCGTGACCGGCGGGATGCTGCGCCGTCAGATGGTCAACCCGCAGGTGCGCACCGCCGAGCAGATCCAGGCCGCACCCTTTGAAGCCGTTTACCCCCAGACGGAAGGGCTTACCAGCAGCGCCATCTCCCGCTGCATCCGGCAGCTTTTGCCCCATGCGGAGCTGCTGCCAGATCCGCTGCCGCCGGAGATGCTGCAAAAATACCGTCTGCTCCCCAAGGCCGAAGCGGTGTGCGCCATCCACTGCCCTGCCACCGAGGAGCAGGCCGCAGCGGCGCGGCGGCGGCTCATTTACGAAGAGTTGTTGGTGCTGCAATTGGGCATTGGGCGGATGCGCAGCCGGGGCGCTGCCGCCACCGGGGCACCCATGCGCCGCGCCGACCCAGCTCCTTTCTGGCAGAGTCTGCCCTTTGCCCCCACCGGGGCGCAGCGCCGCGCAGTGGAGGAAATTTTAAACGATATGGCGGGCGATACCGCCATGAACCGCCTGTTGCAGGGCGATGTGGGCAGCGGCAAAACGCTGGTAGCTGCTGCCGCCATCTGGGCGTGCATCCGGGCGGGGTATCAGGCCGCGCTGCTGGCTCCTACCGAAATTCTGGCCGCACAGCACGCTGAGGGGCTGAACCGGCTGCTTGCCCCCTTCGGGATGCGGGTCGCCCTGCTGACCGGCGGCATGAAAGCCGCTGCCCGCCGCACCACACTGGCCGCTATCCGCAATGACGAAGCCGACCTTGTGGTGGGCACCCACGCCCTGATGAGCGAAGGGGTGGAGTTTGCCCGGTTGGGTCTGGCGGTCATTGACGAGCAGCACCGCTTTGGGGTGCGTCAGCGCGGCGCGCTGGCAGAAAAGGCCGCAAACCCGCACCTGCTGGTCATGAGCGCCACCCCCATCCCCCGCACGCTGGGATTGCTGATTTACGGCGATCTGGATATTTCCATTCTGGACGAGCTGCCCCCCGGACGCACCCCGGTCAAGACCCGGTGCATCACCGGCAAGCGGCGGCAGGACTTGTACCGCTTTCTGGACAGCGAGATCGACAAAGGGCGGCAGGTGTATCTGGTCTGCCCCGCCATCGAGGATGTGCCGGACGGCGGGCTGAACGCCGTCAAAACCTACTACGAGGACATTGCCAAGGCGTTGCTGCCCGACCGCCGGGTGGGGCTGATGCACGGCAAGCTGAAACCCAAGGAAAAAGCCGCCGTCATGGAGGATTTCAAGGCCGGGCGGCTGGATGCACTGGTGTCCACCACCGTCATTGAGGTGGGCGTGGACGTGCCCAACGCCAGCGTGATGGTGATCGAAAACGCCGAGCGCTACGGTCTGAGCGCCCTGCACCAGCTGCGCGGCCGTGTAGGACGCGGTGCCGCCGAGAGCTGGTGCTTTCTTGTCAGCGACAACACCAGCGAAGCCGTGCAGAAGCGGCTGAAATTTCTCTGCTCCACCACCGACGGCTTTGCCGTGGCGCAGTACGACTTGGAGACCCGCGGCCCCGGCGACTTTTTCGGCAGCCGCCAGCACGGCCTGCCCACCTTACAGATCGCCGATTTGATGAACGACACCCGCACCCTGCACGCCGCCCAGAGCGAAGCCGCCGCATTGCTTGCCGCCGACCCGCTGCTGGAAAGTCCTGCGCACGCTTTGCTGGCTGCGCAGGTGCAGCAGATGTTCGACAAGGCCGGGCCGATGAACTAAAAAAGCGCTGTCACACGAAAAACTCGTGCGACAGCGCTTTTCTTTACGTTTCCTTGCTCCCGACGATCCTTTGCAGGATGCGGGCGGTCAGGGCGTCCAGCTTTGTTTACAGTGCGGACAGACGCAGCAGGCGGTAGAACCGCTGATACACGGCATCCACCGCGTAGCCCGCTACGGCGATCAGCAGCACCGCACCGGTCAGGTAAGCCAGCGAGGGCAGCAGCGCCCCGCCGAACCGGGGCAGGTCGACCAGCTGCCACAGCAGCGCCCGGGTAAAATCGCTGTCGTGCAGCAGGTATACCCCGAAGGACAGCGGTGCCAGCCGAAAGACCCAGCGCCGCCAGTAGTCTGAGCGGATACGGATATTCTGGAACAGCAAAAACATTGCTGCCGAGGCGATGACCGTAGCCAGTGCCTGATAGCCGTTGACGGTATTCACAAAGCCGTTCAGGTGCAGGGCATTTTCCACCCGCAGCGCCAGCATCCGGTTGAAAAGCCCCGCCGCCGAAGCCGCCAGATACGCCACTAGGCACAGCCCGCTGGGCACGGTCACCCGGTATTTGCGGAAATAGGCTGCCATAAAATACAAGGTATAGAACCAGATAAAGCTGTATCCGTTATTCACAAAGGTCGCATCCGTTGCCCAGTAGAACAGCGTACCCCACACGCTTTGCAGCAACAGCGCCACCAGCAGCAGTGTTTTGTACTGCCGCCTGTCAAGGCTTTGCACCACCGCGTTCAGCACCGGCACCGAGAGATACATCAGGAAATAGGCCGAAGCGAACCAGTAGCCGTTGGAGGTAAGGGGTAAAAGTGCCCGGAGCAGTGCAACAGCCGAAAGCGGGACCGCCCCCGCCTTGACCGCAACGCAGAAGGTGAGCATGGAGTAAAACCACACCTGTGCCCCAATGCGGAACAGCCGCCCGGCATGAACAGGCCCCTTGCGCTCCGACAGGTAATAGCCGGAAAGCATTACAAAACAGTTGGTGGACACACGCGCCAGAATAAACAACAGCCAGTAGATCCAGAATGCCGCCGACCCCTGCGGTGCCGCACTGCCCAGCCCGCCGTGCCCGATGCCGTGCATCAGAACGATCATCACCATACTGAGAATACGCATCGTCTCAAAGCCGCTGTGCCGTTTCTGCTCTTCCATACCCCGTTTTCCCCCTTATCTCTCCCCTGCTTCCAGCTGCCGCAAGGCCTGCCGCACCTGCTGCTCCGGCCGCAGCCATGCTTGATAGTACGCCGCATTGTGCTGCGCCATAGCCAAGATCGCCGCCGGGTCTGCCAGCAGCTGCCGCAGCTGCGTCTCACACTCCGCCGGGGACGTATACGTTTTATAGTTTTTCCCTTCTTCAAAGCCGCCCGGCAGGGTGTACCGCAGCGGCTCGGTGACGATAGCGCGCCCCGCCGCCACATACTCGGCCAACTTCCAGCCGGTAGAGCCGTGCAGTCCGGTAGAAGCCACGCAAATCTCCGTGTGCTGCATCCGGTGCAGGTAGGCGCGTTTGCCGGTCAGCTTGTCTGGCACGATCAGCTCCGGGCACAGCTGCCGGGCACAGGCGTTGTCGGATACGCCGCCGGTGAACTGCTCCGGGAAGGCGCTTTGCAGCCGGTGCAGCAGCTCAATGCGGTCGGCGTTCACCTGCCGCCACTCTGCCTGCAGTTCCGGGTATTGCCGCACCGCCGGCTCATCCGGGTCCCACAGACGGGTCAAAAAGAGGATGCGCGGCTTTTTGCGCACCCGGGTCAGGCAGGCTTCAAAGTCCTGCGGGTAGCAGCGGGTGGAAAGCGCCCACTGCTTCAGGCGGCTCTTTGCGCTGCGCTCCGCTTCCAGCGGCGAGCCCGGGCAGGTAACGTAGTAGTTCAGCCCCAATGGCCGCAGCTTTGCGGGGATACCGCCCGGGAACTGCCGGTTCTTCTCCGCTGAAAAGCTGCGTTTGAACACCACATCTGCACGGCTGAACAGCGCCAGCACCGCCGCAGGGTCGTTGTAGAAGTAGCCGTCCATCAGGTCAAACACCACCGTGCGGCCGTTGATCTCGGTTTCCAGCAGCGCCTCCCGTGCAAGGGGACTGCCCTGCCGCTCGTCCTGCACCCGCAAAGTCAGCTCCCCGCGCTTTGCCAGCAGGGTAAAGCCCGCCAGAATGCCGCTGACGTGCGCCGCACCCTCCCGGGTGGCAAGTTTTATTGTGACCTGCATATTCCCTCCTATCGGTGGAACAGTCCGGTGCGCCGCTCGCCCATGGGGATGACATCACAGAACACACACCGGCTCTTGGTGGAAAGCTGCACATCCTTGTGGTAGCAGCCGAAAAACCATTTTTCGTAGGTCAGCTTGAGCAATATTTCGTCCAGAAACAGGTGCAGACGGTTGCTCTCGCCAAGGGCAAGAGCGGTAAAATCCAAAAATCTGCTTGGTGCATCGTGGGTCAGCACATAATCTACCTTGTAGTCTACCGCCTCTAAGTTGCGGCGGCAGGTGTCGTACTCCTCGTCGCTGGGCATCTCCTGCTTCCACCAGTTCACGCCCGGCTCCCGGTCGTCCTTATCCTGACTTTCCGCGCCGCCGAAGCAGAGATAGGTCTTGCCCTCCAGCTCCAGCACGCTGCCCCGGCACACATGGTACACGTTGCCGCCAAGGCTCTGCACCCTGCCGCCGAACAGCTCGGTCTCCGGGTACTGTGCCAGCAGGTCGTAGTTTTCGTGGCTGCCGTCCAGAAACAGCACCGTGTAGGGGCGCTTGCGCAGCCAGTCCAGCCGCTTGCGCTCTGCGGCGCTGCCGTCCCATACAAAGCCAAAATCTCCCAGCACCACCACGGTGTCCTTTTTGCCCAGCCAGCGCAGTTTACCCTGCTTGAAGCGCTGGATATCGCCGTGGGTGTCCCCTGTAAGATATACCATTCCTGCCCTCCCTGCCGGAGCGAAAGAACGGTGTAAAACACCGCAAGGCTCTTGTAACACCCCGGCAAACCTGTTATTATTATAGAACACAGCACTTTTGCTGCAAAATTGATCCTCCGGCGCACTGCACCGCGCAGCCTTATTTAGTATATTTTATCGCTTTTTAAAGGAATTGTCCACATGAAACGTATTTTTGCACTGGTTCTTTCGCTTGTATTTCTGCTCAGCTGCCTTGTGCTGCCCGCCGGAGCCATGTTCGACCCCAGCCCGGTGTATCAGGTGCAGGCTGCAAGCGCCTATATCGTCAACACCGATACCAACATCATCGTCTACGATAAAGACAGCACGAAGCAGGTGTCTGCCGGCGGTCTGACCAAATATATGACCCTTGCCGTGCTGCTGACCAACTACGCCGACCAGCTGGACAACACCTTCCAGATGCCCTTTGCCATCTCGGACTATGTTTATAATACCAATAACGCAGATATGCGCTCCAACGAGACTTTCACCTACCGCGAAGCCATGTACGCCATGCTCACCCGCAACGCCAACGAGGCAGCCATGGGTGTGGCATACACCCTTTCTGGCGGCGATCTGGACGGCTGGGTGGCGCAGATGAACACCTTATCCAAGCGCATCGGCACCACCGCCAGCAGCTGGACGGACGCCTGCGGCATCGACAGCGGCAACACCACCTGCGCCGTGGATATGTACCTGATTTTGCGCTACCTGATGAGCTTTGACGCCTTTGTAGAGGTGTCCGGTGCACCCAGCTTTACCATGCCCGCCAAGGAGAAGCACCGCTCCTCCTCGGTGCTGGTCAGCCAGAACGCCGCGCTGAGCAAAGCCAGCGGCGGCAGCTACTACCGCAGCGCCATGCAGGGCGGTATGTGCAATGTGACCGCCTTTAAAAACGATACCGGCACCCAGAGCTATGTTTCGTGGGGCAACAAGGACGGTGCCACCTATATCTTCTGCGTGATGGACAGCCCCGACAGCTGCGATACCCTTGGCTACGCCAACCGCCGTCCCGCCCTGTTTGAGACAGTCAAACTGATGGACTGGGTGTTTGACAGCTTTTCCATTCAGGCTGCGCTGGACACCGACCTGACCATTGCAGAGATCCCAGTAAAGTATTCTTCCGACACCGACACCTTGCAGCTGTACCCCAACGACAGCATGATGACCCTGCTGCCCTCCACCAGCGACGGCACCGTCACCCAGAAATACTTCCACCTGCCGGACTACGTCTGCGCCCCCATCCAGCAGGGCGATGTGGTAGGCACAGTGGAGCTGAAGCTGGCAGGCGAGACCATCGGCGTGGTGGAGCTGATCGCCGGGCAGGACGTAGCCCGCAACCCGCTGCTGTTCGGGGTGGACAAGGTGAAGGAGTTCTTCACCAGCCTGTACCTGAAGGTGGTGCTGGTGCTCAGCCTGATCGCCGCCCTGATCTACGGGCTGTGGCTGCTGTGCGCCAACTGGAACCGCCGCAAACCCACTAAAAAGATCCACCGCCGCTATTGAACAGACGCAAAAATGCCCCGGCAGCCGCAAAGGCCGCCGGGGCATTCTGGTTGCGCCAGCAGGAGTCGAACCTACGATGGGGGAGTCAAAGTCCCCTGCCTTACCGCTTGGCGATGGCGCATCATGCAGCTAAGTATAGCATATTTTCTGCCGTTCCACAAGAGGGACGCTGCATTTTTGCAGCCTTTTCCCCGCAGTACCCAGAGCGTTTGCGGCGTTTTTTGTCATTTTTTGGGCTTTTAGACGCTGTTTTTATGCTTTCCATTTCCTGCCATGTTTTTACGAAAGACAAGTTTTAAAGAATGCAATTTTCAAAAAATGCGGTCTATCGGGGCATAAAATTCATCTTGCAAGGGTAAAAATCGTTTTTTCATAATTTTTATTATTTTTTCAGCCAAAAGCTGTATTTTTTGTTGCGGTTCTGGTACACTGGATGTGATAAATATAGATTGAAGAAACTTCTCCGCTGTCCGGGCTGCGCCCGGGTGGGGCAGGGTCTCCATCTTTGTGAAGGAAAGCGAGGGATCTCATGAAAAAATTCCTGAAAACGCTGGTGGTCGGGATCTGCCTGTTCACCCTGCTGTGCTGTGCGCTGCCGGCTGCATTTGCTGCCGGCAAAACTTCAGGGAGCAAAAAGGAAGAGAACGTGTTCGCCATTGGTATGGATGCCCAAGGCGGCATCTGCTCTACTGTGGTAACCTACACGAACCTGTCCGGCAAACTGGAGAGCGCACCCGAGCAGCCTACCATGACGGGTTACACCTTTGACGGCTGGTACACCGAGCCGGTGGGCGGCAGCAAGGTGACCACTTCCACCGTGTTCACCTCCGACGCTACCATCTACGCGCACTGGATCGCCAAGGCCGGTGCTTCCACCGTGCCGCAGCCCGCCACCCAGCCCGCCGCGATTCAGTGGCAGAAGTATGTAGGGCCCGCACTGGTAGCCGGTGCCCTGCTTACCACCCTGCTGGTCTCCACCATGTTCTGAACAACGCTGTAAAACGCATTGATACCAATGAAGAAAGGGATCTTACCATGACTACTTCTACCATGAAACTGCCCGCCAGCTACGCCGTGATCGACGCCGAGGAGATGACCTATCTGGACGGCGGTGCAAGCAGCGCCTACCAGTCCTTCCTGGACGTTGGCAAGGTGTTCAACTACATCGCCCGCATCTTCTCCGGTGCAAGCTCCATCATCAACAACGTCAACGTCATCTACCAGTCCTTTGTCTCGCTGAACAGCCTGCTGACCAGCTTTGGCAAGTAAAAGGCTGACCCCAAAGTCTGCATACGGGAGCCGCGCTTTTTTTCGAAAAAGTGCGGCTTCTTTTTTTCGTGCGCGCAGTAGTTTAGTACAGTAGTGTGTAAAACTTCACATTTCAAAATTATGAACAAACTTTTTAAGTTTTTGGGGTCTTGCAGTCGTTTTTGGGGAAAAATACACACAAAATATAAAAAAATGCGATATTTTTTCGGCGTTATCTCTTGATTTTGTGTCTGTTTTGTTATATTGTTGTTACATGGGGTGTGGTAAAATAAGGTAACTTGTAAAGGAGCGCTTCCGCACCCTTTACACCCCGCAAATCCTGTGGCGGCAAGCGCATTTTAAGCCGTTTTTGTTAAGTATTTTCGTAGTTTACGAAAACCTTTTCGCTGGCTTGTACTTTATAGTTTGGGAGTTTGGACATACATGGCAGATCGTGAACTGCGGCGGATGCACCGCGCTGAACTGATAGAGATTATTTATGCATTGAAGCAGAGCGAGGATCAGCTCAAGGCGCAGAACGCCGCGCTTACCGCGCAGCTGCAGGACCGGCAGCTCCGGCTGGAAAAGGCCGGCTCCATCGCGCAGGCTGCGCTGGAGCTGAACAACGTGTTCGCCGCCGCGCAGGCCGCCGCCGATGACTATCTGCACTCGGTGCAGGCCAACCTTGCAGACACCGACGCCGCCGCTGCCAACACCCTTTCGCAGGCGCGCAGCGAGGCCAAACGCATTCTGGAGCAGGCACAGGCAGACGCCGACAGCCTGAAGGCGCAGACCCGGCAGGAATGCAGCGCCATGGTAGAGCAGGCCGAGCAGGAGGTGCAGCAGCGCTGGCAGACATTTGACCGCAAGGCCAACGCGCTGCTGGACCAGTACCGCAGCGCCGACAGCCAGCCTTCGGAGGAAACATGAAAAAACGCGATATCCGGTTTGCTTCCATCCCCTCCACCGAGGAAGTGGCCGCAGAACGTGAACGTCTTGCGTACCAGAACCGCTACCAGCGGGTGCTGCGCAGTACGGTCTATATATTGGTGGTGGTGGCCGCAGCGGCCGTGCTGCTGGCTACGCTGTTTTTACCGGTGCTTCAGGTCTCCGGCGACAGCATGAACCCTACGTTGAACGACAAGGACATTATCCTGCTGGTAAAATCCAACCACATTGAAAACGGCGAGTTATGCGGGTTTTACTGGCAGAACAAGCTTTTGCTCAAGCGCATCATCGGGCAGCCCGGTGATGTGATCGATATGGACGTGAACGGCGTGGTCTCGGTAAACGGCGAGGTGCTGGACGAGCCCTATGTGGACGCGCTGACCGTGGGCGAATGCGACATCCGGTTCCCCTATCAGGTGCCGGAAAACCGCTACTTCGTGCTGGGCGACCACCGCTCCACATCCATCGACAGCCGCAGCAGCGTGATAGGCTGCGTGGAAAAAAGTCAGATCATTGGCAGGGTGTTTTTAAGGGTATGGCCCCTGTCCAGTTTCTCGTTGATCCATTGAGCCCGGGAGGAGGTACTCTAAGTTATGAACGACATCCTTAAAACCTACAAGGAGCAGTTCCGCGAAAACCGGCACACGCTGCGGCGCTACACCGCATTTGTGCTGGCGCTTGCCATGATCACCACCCTGTTCGTCAACTGGCAGCTGCACGGCGTTGGCATCTCTATGACCGCGCAGTACCAGTGCGGCGAGGTGGAGCACGCCCACACGGCGGATTGCTACGACAAGGTGCTGATCTGCGGCTACACGGAAGGCCAGCTTGAAAATGCGGACGAAGTTGCCGCTGCCGAAGCTGCCGCTGCCAGTGCTGCCCAGAGCAGCGCCGAGGAAGAGATCATGCCGCTGGAGCTGGAGCCACAGATCGAGTTTGTGCCCCACGAGCACACCGATGACTGCTACACCGAAGTGCAGACCCTGACCTGCATGGAGGAAGAGCACGTCCACGATGATGACTGCTACGACCCCGAGGACGGCACCCTGATCTGTGAAAAATTTGAGCATACCCACGATGAAAGCTGCTACACCACCGAGTACGAGCTGACCTGCGGCCTGGAAGAGGGCGAGCTTGTGGAGCAGGTGGTAGAGCCCACCCAGACCGCCGAGCTGGTGGCCATGGCGGTGGCAGAGCCTGTGGCGCTGGAGCCGGTGGTGGACACTGTGGAGCCCATCTACCACCACCACACCGACGCCTGCTACGAGGAAGTGCTGGTGTGCCCCCTGCCGGAGCATCACCACACCGTAAGCTGCCTGAGCGATACCTCTGCCGACCTTGAGACCCCCGAGGAGTGGCAGGCCGCCAACGCCGATGCCGTGATCACCGGCGAGTGGAACGAGGATCTGCTCAGCGTGGCAAAGACCCAGTTGGGCTACGAGCAGAGCGAGAAAAACTTCGAGATCGACCCGGCGGACGGCGTGACCCTGCGCTACTACTCCCGCTACGGTCAGTCCTATGGCAATGCCTACGGCGAGTGGGACGTGATGTTCCTTGCCTACTGCCTGAAGTACGCCGAGATTCCCCAAAGCGCCATCCCGCAGGAGGCCAGCGTGCTTGCCCTGCGCAGCTCCATGAGCGGCATGGACTGGCTGCTGGAAGAGGACGGCAGCGCCGCCCAGCCCGGCGACATCGTTATTTATAATAAGTACGTCACCCGCACCGTGGCTGTGGACAGCAGCGCCGACAGTGCAGAGCCGGATCTGGACGACCTGTTCAGCGTGGATGCAGAGTTTGAAAACAGCGCAGAGCTTGAGGGCTCCGGCGTTTCTGCGCAGGATGCAGCCCCCAGTGCTGACGACAGCACCGGCGCACAGGATACCGCAGCCACCTCCGGCACGCAGGACACTGTGCTTACCCCCGAGCCCGTTGACCCGCAGACGGAGCAGCCCGCCGAAAAGCCGGTGGACAGCGCTGACACCGCTGCACCCAGCACCGTGACCTCCGTGTCCGGCGCGGACACCCTTGCCCCCAGCGTGGTATCCCCCGCTGCTGAGCCGCAGACCACCACTGTGACCGACGCTTTGCCCGTGGAGACCGTGGGCATCGTGAGCAGTGTTGACAAGGATGCCGACACGCTGACCGTTATTTCCGGCGACGTGGACGGCAAGGTGGCTGAGGTAACACTGTTCAACACCGAGGTCGTGGGTGTGGTGGATGTTGCCGCCGCTCAGTACGCCGACACATACGGCGGCCAGCTGCCTAGCCGCCCGAACCGTGCGCCCGCATTGGCGGCGGGAGCATCGGCTGATCTGAGTGATGACTGGATCACCAAAATCATTGCTACCGTCGATGGCACTCCGCATACAGTAAAAGATAAAGATGATTCCACTGCTTTCCCCGACCTTACGGTCAAGAATGGCGGAAGTGTTAATCTTACCTATCACTTCACGATTCCTCATGATAGCAGCCTGCCTACGGGCACTACAACGCTGACTTACCAGCTGCCGGCCGGCTTTAAACTGGATACTGCTATTACTAATGTTGAAATGCAGGATAACTCCTTTAATAAAATCGGCACGATAACAGTTGATACGGACGGCAAGGTCACCCTTACCTTTGATAAAACTCTGGACCGCAAGCAGACCACCGGTCACTTCTATGTTGACTGCAAGGTCGACAAGAATACTGCCACCAGCCAAGAGGAAATCACTTTCCCCGGCACTGGCACTACTATCAAGTTCCAGAAAGAAACCGACCTTACTGTGGGAAAAACGGGTGTGCATAGTGGCCGGACGGAGGACGGCAAATACAAAATGCACTACACCGTCACAGCCAGTTCTGATAATGGCAGCGGCAAACCCATTGTGCTGAGTGACTATCTGAATCTGGGCAGTTCCTTTAAGAATGCAAGCTATGAAAAAAATACTGTCACAGTCAAAAAAGTAACACAAACCGGAGAACAACCGCTAACCAAAGATACGGATTTCATCGTTCAGGACGACACCAGCAGCGGTTTAGGCAGCGATGGCGTTGCTGATGGAAACCCGGGCATCAAGATCACTGCTACAGACGGTGTTTCTGGTCTGCCCGAACTGGGCAAGAATGAGAGCTATGTCCTTGAATACGATGTAGTTGTAGATCATGACGGCTTGAATGCTGAAAACCTGTCCAACCGCGCCTATGCCAATGGCGAAAAGGGTAACTGCGATATCTATTTCCAAAATGAGCTGAACAAGAACGGCCGTTATGACCCTGATACGGGCGAGATTACATGGGAAATCAAAATCAAACCCAACGGTGCGTCCATATACAACTTTGTGCTCAAGGATACCCTGCCTACCGGCCACACGATGACCGGTTACTTCAAGGTTTCCGGCGGCTCCTCTGGTACGATCTTGGAAGAAACCAATAAATTTAAGGACGCTACCGAATTCACCTATAAGTTCGATGACGCAAAGTTCAATACCAGTAATCCCGATTATGAGTACACCGTCACCTACAAGACCAAAGCTCCGGCAGACTTTAGCATTGGTACTACCGTCACCAACAATGCCGAGCTGTGGTTAGACGGCAACAAAAAGTGGGAGACTTCCGGCAATGCCACTTACAATGACCGCAGTTCTTCCACCGAAAAGAATGCGCTGAACGACACCAAACTCACAGAATCTCAGGCAACAAATAAGATCTTTACTCTGCCTTGGAGCCTGAAGGTCACTCCGCCCATCGTCTGGAGCAGTAACCGCCTTGAGATTGCGGACACTATCAAGGATCCGTGGAGTTCCTCTGGTACGATCTCAACCACTGCTCATTATTCCAAACTGGAAGATCTGCATAATGACATCAAGCAACACCTTGTTCTGACGCTTGATAATGGTGATACGATCAAATACGATCAGTTGGCTGCTAAAGGCCTGAGCCTGCAGATCATCTATTACGCCTACCCCTATTGCAACACGGAACTTGCCACCGTTGATCTGAATGGCAGCCTTCCTGCAGATAAGCTCGATGCGCACGTCAAGTCTTTCAAGCTGGTATTCCAGAAGAACGGCTATACCGGCGCTCAGATCGATGCTGTTGAGATCACCAAGTACAACACGCTCGGCAATTACAACGGACTTGGCGCAGGGCAGACCATCTACTTCGAGAACGAATCCAATGGTAATACTGCTAAGTACGAGTACACCATCCCGGGCAACTCTACCAAAGAACTGATCAAGATGTCCTCTGGTACAGAGCCTGCCCGCAACGGAGCCGGTGACTTTAAGACCGGCAGCACTACCGTCTACTCGGGCAACGGCGCAGATGGCGAGACCTATATCTATTACCAGCTCAAACTGGTCACGCATAACACCGCCGTCAGCTTCCCCATTAGCGTTACCGATAAGCTGCCCGACTACGTGAGCTACGTTCCCGATTCGGCCTATCTGGTAGCTGCGTTCGGTGATGACTCTGGTATTTGGAATCACTACACTTCAGCTCAGTTCATTTTCGCTGACGCTGAAGGATATAATGGCAATGTTGATCTGAGCCGCAGCGATCTTTTCGAATGCACCTTGGATGATACAACAAACACCCTTACCTTCAAATTAAAAGACAAGCTTCAGTATCTCCACTCTCCAACCGTAAGTCAAATCAACGCTTTCTACATCCGCTATGCGGTCAAGGTGGATAAGAGCAACTGGATACCGAGCCTTACTACCCAGTACAAGGTGTTCCCCAACTCCGCAAAGTGGGAGGGCGTAGGCGATTCCAAAACTGAAACTAAAGTGGAATACAACACTGCCCTGCTGAAAAAGAGTGCTGATTACAACAAGAGTGGCAATAAGGTCAACTACTCCATTATTATCAACCCCGACAAGCTGAAGCTTGGCGATGCCGAAATGATCAAACTGACCGACACAATGGTCATCAATGGTGCTTCTACAGATAGCGCAGCGCTGGTTGAATCTACGGTCAAGCTGCATTCTTATAATGCAGCCACCGGCCAAAAGGGTACAGAGCTTCCCTCCGATTCCTATCGGGTGGACTATGCAGAAACCAGCAGCAATCCGCACACCTACACTCTTACCGTTGAAGTGCCGAACGGCTTTGCGTATGTGCTGGAATACCAGTATGCAAATACCAGCAATACCGATTATTCCATGGAAAATAAGGCTCAGCTTTCCTCCTACGTCACCAAAACTATTACAACTCCGGTTACGCATAATAGTGCAGGCGGCAGTGCTCACACAGACAGTCTGACCATCCACAAGGTGGATAGTCAGAACTCCGTCAAAGCCTTGCCCGGCGCAGAGTTCAAGCTGTATTGGTTTGATCCTTCTGATGGCCAGTATAAGGAAATTCAGACCGAAACGACCGATGATCATGGCAATATCGAACTGACCTTCTCTGAAGCTCCCGGTTTAAAACCCGGCACTGATTCGAACGGTAAGATCATCCGTCCTTACAATTATCTCTACAAGCTGGTGGAAACCAAGGCGCCCGATGGCTACGCACTGGACGAAACGCCCTACTACTTCATCTGGACAACGGATTCGGCCAGTGCCGCAACCGCATACAGTAATGCAGTAGGCGACAAAGTCAGCATGATTGGTGTTGACACAAACAAGATCAACTACTATTACCACAACGAAAGCATTACCCTGCGTGTAAAGAACACAAGCAATCGCCTTACCATCCAGAAGCTGTGGTACGACAAGGACGGCAACGCCATTGACGAAACCACCAAGCTGCCAGATCACATTACAGTGGAGCTTTACAGGCGTACCGACACGAACAGTGTAGGCGAGTATGTAGACACCTACACGCTTAACGCTGGTAATGGCTGGAAGTGCTCCTACGATGTTCCTCTTGCATACCTTGAATGCTACTTCTATGTGAAGGAGACCTCCACCGGCGCGAACTATGATGTGATCTACACCAACAACAATGTAAAGGGCACCGGCACCATCCTTGTGACCAACAAGGAAAACGACAACGCCGACTACGAACTTCCCTCTACCGGCGGGTCCGGTACACTCCCGTACACAGCCGTGGGCGGCACAATGATGCTGTCTGCGCTGGCATATAGCTTTATCCACCGCAAGCGCAGACGCGAAGAGAGGGCAGATGACTAAACTGCACTTCCCTGCCGGACGCCCGGAGCTTAAACCCCGCCCGCCCAGCGCAAAGTTTACGCGATAGTCCGAACAAAACTACACCCCTCCCCCCCCTGTGCAAAATGCAGGGGGCGGCAAGGGGCAGAAAAAAGAAAGGGGCTTTTTCCATGAAAAAAGCAATGAAGAAACTCATGGCTGCGCTGCTGGCAGTTGCTATGGTTTGCGCCATGGCGATCCCGGCGTTTGCAGATGGCAGCAGCTCTACCAGCACTGCTGCTGTTACCCGGTACACGATCACCGCACCTAAAAACGGTCACACCTACGAGATCTACCAGATCTTTACCGGTGATTATGATCCACTCCAACCGTCCATGCTCGCCAACATCAAGTGGGGCAAAAACGGCACTGGTACGGCTGGCGAAGCTGTTGAGCAGACTGTTCTGGACGCACTTTCCAAGGTTGCTTCCTACACAAGCGACAGTGATAAGCTTGACGTTATCGATAAATATGTCACTCTGATCAATCCTGTAGATACCATTACAAACGGTGGTTCTGTTGAAGTTGTTGGCGGCTATTACCTGATTAAGGACAAGGACGGCTCTGTGCCTTCCTCTGAAACTTATACCCCTTACATCGTTTCCGTTGTTGGCAATGTTACCATCGAGCCGAAGAGCAATGAGGTTCCTAAATTTACCAAAAAGCTGAAGGACACCAACGATACTACCGGCGTTATTACCGGCTGGCAGGATTCTGCCGACTATGATATCGACGATAAAATCCCCTTCCGCCTGCAGGGCACTGTTTCCAAGGACTTTGATTCCTATAAGACGTATTACTACGCTTTCCACGATGTGGAAGAAAAGGGTCTGACCTTTGACCCCAGCTCTGTGAAAGTTTTTGTTGGCGATGAAGAGACCGGTACTAAGATTGATGCTAGCAATTATACTGTCGTTACCAACCCGGCCGATGGCTGCACCTTTGAGATCGTGTTTGATGATCTGAAAAATATTCCCAGTGTTACTGCTAAATCTATCATTACCGTTACCTACGAGTCCACGCTGAACGGGAACGCTGTTCTGGGCGCACAGGGCAACGTCAACACGGCAAAGCTGGAGTACTCCAACAACCCGCGCGGTAACGGCACGGGCACAACTCCTTGGGATAACGTCATCGTCTTTACCTACAAGGTGGTCGTGAATAAGGTCGATCAGGACAATAATCCTCTGGTAGGTGCACAGTTCACTCTGACCAAAAAGACCAAGAACGGCACGGATGTTGTCAAGACTATGACCATCGACTCTAGCGAAACTCAGTTTACGCTGTCCGGTCTGGATGACGGCGAGTACACGCTGACCGAGACTGTAACCCCCGCCCACTACAACACCATCAGCCCCATCACCTTTACTGTCAACGCTGATCATACTATCACTTGGGAAACCGAGCGTCGTGAAGATATCCTGACCTCTTTGAGCGGCGACAAGAAGGTTGGCGAAATCACCTTTAGTGTTGATAAAACCGCTGGCACTCTGACTACGAATGTCATCAATAATATCGGCACTACCCTGCCCGGCACCGGCGGCATCGGCACCACCATCTTCTACGTGATCGGCGGCGGCCTGATGGTTGCTGCAGCCATCCTGCTCATTACCAAAAAGCGCATGGAGAACCACTAAGCTCTCCTTTTCCCCTGCACAGAGCGGGGCTGTAAAGCCCCCTGCTCTGGTCCTGAAACTATAACGTTAGGGAGTAGCCCATGAAAAAGAACAAAAGCACCATTATACTGATCCTCGTCTTTTTCGTGGGTCTATCCGTGATGTTATACCCCACCATCAGCGATTATGTCAACCAGCGCAACCAGTCCCGCGCGGTGGCAAGCTACGCGCAGGACGTGGACAACATGACCGATGCGGATTACAGCGGATACTTTGACGCCGCCGATGCCTTTAACGCACAGGTAGCCGCCAACGAGTACGCGCTCTACCGCCCGGATCAGCTTACCGGCTACGCCGACACGCTGGATATTACCGGCACGGGCATTATGGGTTACATCACCATCGCCAAAATAGGCGTGGAGCTGCCCATCTACCACGGCACCAGCGACAGCGTATTGCAGATTGCCGCAGGCCATTTGGAGGGCACCAGCCTGCCGGTGGGCGGCGCGTCCACCCACGCGGTCATCTCGGCGCACCGCGGCCTGCCCAGCGCAAAGCTGTTTACCAACCTTGACCAGCTGGAAGTGGGCGATACCTTTACCATCACCGTGCTGGATCGGGTGCTCACCTACGAGGTGGACAAAATTTCCATCGTGCTGCCCACCGAGACCGACGAGCTGAAGATCACCGAAGGCAAGGATTACGTCACCCTGATGACCTGCACCCCCTACGGCATCAACACCCACCGCCTGCTGGTACGCGGCCACCGCGTGGAGACCCCGGATCAGTACAAGCACATCCGTGTTACTGCCGAAGCGCTCAAGATAGAGCCTATCATTGTTGCGCCCGTCATGGCGCTGCCCATGCTGCTGATCCTGCTGATCGGTATGCTGCTTTCCACACGCAAACGCAAGAAAACAAGAGGTGAAGAACATGAAAAGCATTGATCTGCGTCATCGTCTGGCAGCTGTGCTGCTGGCTGTGTGCCTTGTGGTATGCTGCGCCCTGCCGGCGTTTGCCACCAGTGCCAGCCTTGTGTCCGGGCGGCTGGGCTCGCTCCACGTCCGTCTGTACGACACCCACAACGATGTGCCCCTGCGCGGCGGCGAGCTGACCTTGTATCAGGTTGCCGCCGTCAAGCGCACCGGCGGCAGCCTGTCCTACGCCTATACCGGCGATTTTATGGGCTGCGGCGTGCCGCTGGGCGACCTTTCCGACAGCACGCTGGCTGACCAGCTGGCAAAGTATCTGCCCACTGTGCCCGCCGTTGCCGCCCAGCAGAACGTTGACGAGGAAGGCTACGCCGACTTTACCAAGCTGCCGCAGGGGCTGTATCTGGTCATGCAGACCGAGGCTTCCCACGGCTACGAAGCCATCAAGCCCTTCCTTGTGTCCATTCCCCTGCCGGATGGCGACAGCTGGATCTACGATGTGGACGCCACCCCCAAGGTAGGCGCTACCATCCCGGATACGCCGGAGACCCCGCCGGACACCCCCGAAACGCCCCCAGACACCCCTGACACTCCCCCGGATACGCCGGACACCCCCGATCTTCCGGAGCAGCCGGACACCCCGGATACGCCGGTGAGCCCCGGCACACCGGATAACCCGGTAAGTCCCGGCAACCCGGACAATCCCGTAAGCCCCGAGAACCCGGATAATCCGGTCTCCCCTTCCAACCCGGATAAGCCTGTTCTGCCCCAGACCGGTCAGCTGAACTGGCCTGTGCCGGTGCTGGCCTGCAGCGGTGTGCTGCTGTTTGCCGTCGGCTGGGTGCTGAACCGTCAGGGCAAAAAGGAACACTGAACCCTACTCCCTTCCAGCACGGCGCGCCGTGCCCTCTCCCCCGCAAGGGGGAGTTTTTTTGTGGAGTGAATCCTCTCAGGCACCGCCCAAAAACTCCCCCAGTCGCCTACGGCGACAGCCCCCTCTGAGATGGGGCCTTTGGCATAGCGGCAAAGCTTCCGGCGCAACCGCAAAGTGTCCGGCAGCGCCAGAGGCTCCCTCCCCGAGGGAGCTGGCAAACCCGCAGGGTTTGACTGAGGGAGTTACACACGCAAAAGAGCCGCTGTACAAAAAGTACAGCGGCTCTTTTTTTATGCAGTCCGTATTATGTTTTACTGCTGCTGAGCGGCCTTTTTGGCTTCCAGTGCCAGAATGGCATCGCGGCGGCTCAGGTTGATGCGGCCCTGCTGGTCGATGTCGGTCACCTTGACCACGATGGCATCGCCCACGGCAACCACGTCCTCTACCCGCTCCACGCGCTTGGTGTCCAGCTTGGAGATATGCACAAGGCCTTCCTTGCCCGGAGCGATCTCCACAAAGGCACCAAAGTTCATCAGGCGGGTCACCTTGCCCTTGTAGATGGCACCGATCTCGGGGTCCTCCACAATGGTCTTGATGG
>ENA-OUPO01000415-OUPO01000415.1-human-gut-metagenome-genome-assembly--contig:-NODE-415-length-19605-cov-11.0494_pt1 | contig 19605 bp, 18 predicted proteins | sample MGYA00237940_ERZ548809 | MGnify/ENA primary metagenome ERZ548809 (study PRJEB26490, sample SAMN05194695) | human gut metagenome | biome: terrestrial biome; feature: human-associated habitat; material...
CTGCTGCTGCACGCCGAGCACGGCGGCGGCAACAACTCCACCTTTACCACCCGCGTGGTCACCTCCTCCGGCACCGATACCTACTCGGCCATGGCGGCGGCGCTGTGCTCCCTCAAGGGCCCGCGCCACGGCGGTGCCAACCTGATGGTGATGCAGATGATGCAGAACATCCGCGAAAACCTGCACGATACCGAGGACGATGAAGAGCTGGAAGCCTACCTGAAAAAGCTGCTGCACGGCGAAGCATTTGACCGCAAAGGCCTGATCTACGGCATGGGCCACGCGGTGTACTCCCTCAGTGACCCCCGTGAGGTAGTATTCAAGGGCTATGTGGAACAGCTGGCCCACGAGAAGGGCCGCGACAAGGACCTTGCCCTTTACAACAAGATCGAGCACATGGCCCCGCAGCTGATCGCGGAGGAGCGCAAAATTTTCAAGGGTGTCAGCCCCAACGTGGACTTCTACAGCGGCTTTGTGTACGATATGCTGGGCATCCCCATGGAGCTGTACACGCCGCTGTTCGCCGTAGCCCGCGTGATGGGCTGGAGCGCCCACCGCATTGAAGAGCTGCTCAGCGCAAACAAGATCATCCGCCCGGCCTACAAGAGCCTTGGCGGCACCCACGAATATATCCGCCGCAATGAGCGGGAATAACAGGGAGGATGCATGATGAGCGTGGAACTGAAACATCACCCGGAAGAATGGTTCTTCCTGCACAATTTTGATATCGACAAGGTGTTCAGCACCATCCAGCGGGCGGATTACCTGATCTTATACTACATCAAGATGCAGGCTGAACAGCACCCGGACAGTAAGGTTTATCTGGCTGACCTTGCTGCCGTGATGGGCCTGAAGGTGACAGAGCTTTCCAAGGCCGTTGAAAAGCTGCAGGACAAGGGCTTTGTGGCATGGAAGACCGACCGTGAAGCGGGCCGCACCTATGTGGAGCTTTCCAGCAAGGCTGTGGAGCTGATGGCGGAGGAGCGCGCGTTCATGCAGCGCTGTTACGCCCGCCTGCGTGCAGAGCTTGGCGACGAAGAACTGCATCGTGCAGTAAGCACCATGCAGAGCGTGACGGCCATCCTGAAGGATGAACGGGAACACAGCGGCATATAAAAACAGCCTCAACAAAAAAATGAGATAGACTTCCCCGAAAGGGGTTGCCTATCTCATTTTTTGTTGTAAACTGAGGTTCCCGGATCAACAAATAAATTCTACTGAAAAAAGCCAGAGCGGCTATTTTAAATCCTTTACCGGATCAGGTTCACAAACACCGGGCAGAGCACTGCGGTCAGCACACCGGCCACCGCAATGGAAAGGCCGCTCATGGCACCTTCCACCTCGCCCATCTGCAGGGCTTTGCTGGTGCCCACGGCATGGGCCGAAGTTCCGATGCCCACGCCCTTGGCGATAGGGTCGGTGATGTGGAACATCTTGCACACCGTCTCAGCCAGCAGCGCTCCCACGATGCCGGTAACAATGACGATCGCACCGGTCAGGGCAGCAATGCCGCCCAGCTCAGCGGCCACATCCATGCTGATGGCGGTGGTCACGGACTTGGGCAGCAGGGTGGCATACTGCTCACGGGTCAGGTCCAGCGCCAGTGCCAGCGCCAGTGCGCTGCCAAGACTCACCAGCGTGCCCACCGAAATACCCGCAATGATGGCGGCGGCGTTCTCTTTCAGCAGGTCGATCTTTTCATACAGCGGAATGGCCAGTGCCACGGTGGCGGGCAGCAGCAGATAGTTCACCGGTGCCGCGCTGGCCTTGTAGTCTGCATACGGGATGTTGCACACCGACAGAAAGATGATCACAAAGATGCTGCCCAGCAGCAGCGGGTTAAAAATGGCTTTGCCTGTCACTTTATTGATAAGGGTGCCCAGTGCAAACGCGGCCAGCGTAAGCAGAACGCCCCATGCTGCGGAGCCGGACAGAAAATCATTCAGCAGCTGCGTCATTGTCAGCCTCCTTTTTCTTGCGGCCGGTCAGGGCCTGCGTGGTCTTGCCTGCACTCACCATCACCAGCACAGTGACCGGGATAATGGCAACGAGGATGGGCAGCAGCATCTCGCCCATCTCTGCCCACAGTTCCATCACACCGGCGGCAGCGGGCACGAACAACAGCGGGAAGATGCCTGTGAGATAGGTTCCCACCTCTTTCACATCGTCCAGCTTTACCAGCTTGAAGTTCAGCGCTGCCAGCAGCAGCACCAGACCGTAGACGCTGGCCGGGACCGGCAGCGGCAGCACTACATGAAGGATCTCGCCCAAAAAACAAAACGCAAGAATGCGCGCGAACTGAAAAATATATTTCGTAGTAAAGTTCCCCTTTCCTCGATCAAAAGCGTAAATGGACACATCAAGGGTAAAGTATACCGCAGGAGCCCCAATCCATCAACCGTGATTCTGGATAAGAAACACTTCACATTTTTCCCAGAACTGTGCAAAAAAAGCGCGCCGGTCAAGCCGGTGCGCCTTTTTGCATGTTATCAGAAATACCGTCAGATCACATAATCATTCCCGGCCTGATCAGGCCGGGCGAGATCGGCCAGTGTGATATTGCCGAAATAATTGGAGATCAGATCGTCCAGCCCCTTCCACATCTCGTAGGTGCGGCAGTTTGCCATGCGGGAGCAGGGGGTCGCATTGGGGGTCAGGCAGCTCACCGGCGCAAGGCTGCCCTCGGTCAGCATCAGGATCTCGCCCACGGTGTACTGATCCGGGCTGCGGGTGAGCCGGTAGCCGCCGCCCTTGCCGCGCAAGCCCTCCAGAAAGCCGTTCTGCACCAGCACCTTGAGGATGTTTTCCAGATATTTTTCCGAGATCTCCTGCCGGGCAGCGATCTCCTTGAGAGGGACATATTTTTCAGACTGATGCTCGGAAAGGTCGATCATCACGCGCAGTGCATAGCGCCCTTTGGTGGACACGATCATAATAGTGTACTTCCTTTGTTGGTTATAGATTGAGTTTTTAACCTATTATACAACAGGGTAAATAATATTTCAATCCCACTTTTTTCAAAAAATCCATTGACAACCGCACAGAACGGGTCTATAATACCATCAAACCCACAAATGATGTTGGTATAAAGGTTTTAGAACCGGGTCGTCCAGCAGGGCACATGTGCCCATAACTGTATCAGGGAGGAAACTACAATGAGCAAGATTTATACTGCCGCAGATCAGCTGATCGGTCATACTCCGTTGCTGGAGCTGACCCACATTGAAAAGGAGCAGGAGCTGCCTGCACACATCATTGCCAAGCTGGAATACTTCAATCCGGCCGGTTCTGTCAAGGATCGCATCGCCAAAAAGATGATCGATGATGCCGAGGAAAAGGGCCTGCTGAAGGAAGGTTCCGTGATCATTGAGCCTACCTCCGGCAATACTGGCATCGGTCTGGCCGCTGTGGCAGCCGCCAAGGGCTACCGCATCATCATCGTGATGCCCGAGACCATGAGCGTGGAGCGCCGCCAGCTGATGAAGGCTTACGGTGCAGAGCTGGTGCTGAGCGAGGGTGCTAAGGGCATGAAGGGTGCCATTGCCAAGGCCGACGAGCTGGCAAAGGAGATCCCGAATTCCTTCATCCCCGGCCAGTTCGTGAACCCGGCCAACCCTCAGGCCCACATCGAGACCACCGGCCCCGAGATCTGGGAGGACACCGACGGCAAGGTGGATATCTTTGTGGCAGGCGTGGGCACCGGCGGCACCGTGACCGGCGTGGGCCAGTACCTGAAGAGCAAGAACCCGAACGTCAAGGTGGTGGCTGTAGAGCCTGCTTCCTCTCCTGTGCTAAGCAAGGGCACCGCAGGCGCACACAAGATCCAGGGCATCGGCGCGGGCTTTGTGCCGGACGTACTGGACACCAAGGTGTATGACGAAATCATCGCCGTGGAGAACGACGATGCCTTTGCCACCGGCCGTCTGATCGGCCACAAGGAAGGCGTGCTGGTGGGTATCTCCTCCGGTGCTGCTGTTTATGCTGCCCTGCAGCTGGCAAAGCGCCCGGAGAATGCCGGTAAGAACATCGTGGTCCTGCTGCCCGATACCGGCGACCGCTACCTGTCCACCCCGCTGTTTGCAGACTGATCTTTCAAAAAGCTCACTTCTCCCGTTCTGTGACTTCACAGGGCGGGAGTTTTTTGTTACAATATCCCTATCAAACACTTTGGAGATTTGCCCATGAATTACTATGCTGCCCCCATGGAGGGCCTGACCGACCGGGTGTGGCGGCAGGCACACCAGAAATGGTTCGGCCCTGCTGGCAATGCCGACCGCTACTATGCCCCTTTCATCTCCCCGCCGGAGAACCGGGTGCTCATTAAAAAGAAGATGGCCGAGCTTGCCCCTGCGGCAAACCCCGGCGCACCGGTGATCCCGCAGCTGCTGGCAAAGGACGGCGAACTTGCCGCATGGATGATCGGCGAGCTGCGCGGCCTTGGCTACACCGAGGTGAACCTGAACCTCGGCTGTCCTTCCGGCACCGTCACCGCCAAAGGCAAGGGTTCCGGGATGCTGCGCGACCCCGTCAAGCTGGACGCTTTTCTTGCCGCCGTATTTGCCAATGCGGAAGGGCCTATCTCGGTCAAGACCCGGCTGGGCGTGGAAAAGCCGGAAGAATTTGCTGCCATTCTGGACATCTATAACCGGTATCCCATCTGTGAGCTGACCATCCACCCGCGTGTGATGCGCCAGCTCTACCGCGGGCAGGCCGACCGTGCCGCTTTTGCTGCCTCCCTGCCCGGGTGCCGGATGCCCGTGTGCTACAACGGCGATGTGACCACCGCTGCGGACCTGCACACGTTGGAAGCGCAGTATCCGCAGCTGTCCGGCATCATGGTGGGGCGCGGCATCATTGCGGACCCAGCGCTCTTCCGTGAAGCACGCGGCGGCGCACCGGCCGCACGGGAAGAGCTGCGCGGATACCTTGACGACCTCTACCACGGATACTCCGAACTGTTCGGCAGCGCCGGGTGCGCGGTGAGCCGCATGAAGGGACACTGGTTCTACCTCATTCACAAGTTTGAGGGGGCCGAAAAGCTGGAAAAGCAGCTGCGCAAGGCGCGGGAACCGTGGGAATATGAGGTCGTCGTAAACCAGATCTTTACGCTGCCGTTCCGGCCGTAACGGTTGGAATGGCCTCCGTTTCGCTCTGGCCATCTTCAGCGAAAATTTTATTTTATATAGTTGCAATTCAGAAAGATCTGCGGATTTTTCTGAATTGCGTTTTCACCGGAGAGGCTGTAACGGTAAACGGCATCTGCATTCTATTATGAAAAAGCCCCGCCATCATAGCGACGGCGGGGCATGAGCAGACAAGCGATATCAGACGTTCAGATAACTGCGCAGCATGGCCTGCAGCAGATCGTCACGATCCACCTTGCGGATCATGGAACGGGCATTCTTATAGGTCGTGATGTAGGTGGGGTCTTCGGACAGGATATAGCCCACCAGCTGATTGACCGGATTATAGCCTTTTTCCTTTAAAGCATCGTACACCTGCTGTACGATCTCATGGATCTCATAGTCCTTTTTGTCGTGGATCGAAAAAATAGCGGTCTCGCCACTCACGGAATACACCCCCTTAGGAAGAACTACATTCATTGTACACGAATTGCGAGGAAACTTCAAGCTAAACAGACCGGATTTGCACAGTTTGCATAAAATTTCCGGTCCTGATTTTGCAGGCTGACGGCCTGCACCGCCGCAAATGCGGCAGAAGGAGGGCCTTTATGCTGTATGGCATCGGCTGCGACCTGTGCGAGATCGCACATCTGGAAAAAAGCCTTACCGGTGCACACGCTGCAGCCTTTATCCGCCGGGTGTACGGCGAGGCCGAACGCGCTGCGCTGAGCCTTGACGAACCACTGCCCGCCGGGCGCAGCGCCGCCCACCGGCTTGCCAGCGCCGCAGCCAACTTTGCCGCCAAGGAAGCCTTTTTAAAGGCGGCAGGCACCGGCCTGCGGGAGCCGTTCTCCCTGTGTGAGATCGAGGCTGTCCGGCTGGAAAGCGGTGCACCTGCCTATCATTTTTCCGGCCAGACGGCGGAATGGATGCAGGCCCATGGCCTTGCCGCCCGGCTTTCTCTGAGCCACGAGGGCGGCATGGCGCTGGCCTTCTGCACACTGGAAACTCTGTAAGCCTTTGTGCATACAATGGAATATCCCCTGCGCTGCATAACCGGCGCGCAGCCGGCTCATACTGAGATCAGACGAAGATGCGCCGGACGCATCACATAAGCGGGGCGCATCCTCCAAATGCAGGGAGGGAGATTCCATGGAGGTACACAGAGGAGAAGTTTTTTACGCAGATCTTTCGCCGGTGGTGGGGTCGGAGCAGGGCGGCGTGCGCCCGGTACTGATCGTGCAGAACGAGATCGGCAACCGGCACAGCCCTACCGTGATCGCTGCGGCCATTACATCCCGGCTGGACAAAGCCCGCCTGCCCACCCACATCAATATCCGGGCAGCGGATACCGGCCTTGCCAAGGACAGCGTGGTGCTGCTGGAGCAGATCCGCACGCTGGATAAGCACCGCCTGCGGGAGCGGGCCGGGCAGATCACGCCGGAAGATCAGAAACGTGTGGATCAGGCTTTGGATGTAAGCCTGGGGCTTACTTCATATTAAGGGGCTGTTGCAAAACAGCTCTCTGAAAAGATCATGCACAAAACCCGGAACCTTTTTTCGGCCAAAACGGCTCAAAAAGGCTCTGGGTTTCTGATTTTACGCTGTTTCTTTGTGCAAGCTGCAATCGTTTTTTCATTTTCCAGCTTAATTTTTTTGAAAAGGCACGCGAAGGCTGGTTATTCCCGCCAGAAAATGCTATACTTTTCTGCAGAATGGTTGTGCTGTCGTGTGCAGCATATGCAGGTTTTATAATGATATCGGAGGGCTGATTATATGATCATCCAGAGCAAAAAAGTATGGATCGCCGACCAGTTCATTTCTGCTGCAGTCGAGCTGGAGCAGGGCAAGATCACCGGCATCTTCCCCTATGGTGAAAAGCAGGCCGATGTGGACTATGGCTCCAAGCGCATCGTGCCCGGTTTTATGGATATCCACTGCCATGGTGCCTACGAGTTCGACACCAACGACGCAAAGCCGGAGGGCCTGCGCTACTGGGCAAAGCATATCGTCTCTGAGGGTGTGACCAGCTTTCTGGCCACAACCGTCACCCAGAGCGTGGAGGTGCTGACCGACGCCGTGGCCAATGTGGCCGACGTGATGGAGGGTAGCTACGAAGGTGCCGAGATCCTTGGCATCCACTTTGAAGGCCCCTACCTCGATATGAAGTACAAGGGCGCACAGCCTCCGGAGTACATCGCAAAGCCCAGCGTGGAGCAGTTCAAGCACTACCAGCAGGCAGCACGCGGCCACATCCGCTATGTGACCCTTGCACCGGAACACGACGAAGGGTTCGCACTGACCCATTACCTGACCGAGCACGGCGTGGTGGTCAGCATCGGCCATAGTGCCGCCACCTATGAGCAGGCCGTGATGGCCTATGCCAACGGTGCCCGCTCCATGACCCACGTGTACAACGGCATGTCCCCCTTCGCCCACCGCGCCAACGGTCTGGTGGGCGCAGCCTACCGCATCCGCACCATGTACGGCGAGATCATCTGCGACGGCTGCCACTCCACCCCTGCTGCCCTGAACAACTACTTCATGAGCAAAGGCCCGGATTACGCCATCATGATCTCGGATGCACTGATGGCCAAGGGCACCCCCATTGGCAGCGAGTACATCTTTGGCGGCAACCATATCACCATCTACCCGGACGGCAGCGCCCATCTGGACAACGGCACGCTGGCCGGTTCCACTTTGAACATCAACAAGGGCCTGCGCATTCTGGTGGAGGAGGCCATGGTGCCCTTCAACTATGCACTGAACGCCTGCACCATCAACCCGGCACGCTGCCTGCATCTGGACGACCGCAAGGGTTCCATCCAGATCGGCAAGGATGCCGACCTTGTGGTGCTGGACGACAACTACGATGTGCTGCAGACCTACTGCATGGGCAAGGCCCAGCTGTAATTTCTGGCTGACGCGAACAAAGGATGTGGTAAACCCGTTATGATCCAGATCGCCTTCTGCGACGATGACCAAACAGTTCTGGACCAGCTCTCTGCCCTGCTGGAAAAATATCACGCCCAGCGCTGTGTCCAGATCCAGTGCACAGCCTTTCGCAGCCCGCTGGATCTGCTGGCCGAGATCGAAAAGGGCACCCGGTACGATATCCTGTTTCTGGATGTCATCATGCCGGCCGAAAACGGCATTACCGCCGCCAAGGAGATCCGGCAGTACGATAACGTCGTCAAGATCATCTTTCTTACTTCTTCCGCCGAGTTTGCAGTGGAATCCTATGTGGTGGGTGCCTATTTCTACCAGCTCAAGCCCATCTGGGAGGACAGCTTTTTCCGTCTGACGGATTCGATGATCGCCGAGTGCCGCCGCGCCGACCAGCGCAGCCTGATCCTGCGCTGCAAGACCGGCATCTCCCGCATCGATCTGGACCAGCTGCTCTACTGTGAAGTGCTGGGCCGCACTGCTGGTCATTGCGCTGTTCCCGACAAGCGGCACCGCGCTGCAGGATGCCACCGAGCTGGTCGTCACCCTGCCGCTGCTGCTGGCACTGGTGCACTGGATCGCGCCTTCGGTGCGCGCGCTGTCGCACTCTTCGCTCAAGCTGCAGCTGCAGTTCGGCGTGGACGGCAGCGCAGGTTTTTACCGCATTGAAAAGTCCGGCACTTTGCTCCGCCTGAAGGCCGAATAAAATCACAGTGCGCATTCGTTCCACCCTTAATACGCAAAACACCCCTCGGCTTCCGCAGCAGGAAACCGAGGGGTGTTTGTTATGCTTTATTTGTGTCGGTTCAAACCCTTACGCGATCACTTGCGGGGATTCTTGATCGCAGCCTGGGCGGGCGATAAAATTGCAGAGTTCTCCTTTCCAGAAATATCATTTCACTTTCCGTTGCGCCCGTGGTTCTTTTTTGTAAGCCCCGCGTATGCGGGGAAAAGCCCTGCGCGTTTTTCAAGTCTACGTCGATGCCGGGATCATCCCCGCGTATGCGGGGAAAAGGCGGGCTTGCTGGTGGACGCACCGTAGAACACGGGATCACCCCCGCATGTGCGGGGAAAAGTCGCCGGTGTACAGGTCAAGCGCAATATCTTTGGGATCACCCCCGCATGTGCGGGGAAAAGTACTGAAAGGAGTAACAAATCATGGAAGCAATGGGATCACCCCCGCATGTGCGGGGAAAAGACTAAAAAGATCCCGTAGCACCGTGCCTCCTGTTGCTATTGTACCGCTGTTTCCTTCAGTTTGCAATAAACCTGTTGTATCAGACGGCAGTCCGGCAGGGCGCGATGCTCCACTTTTTCTGCCAGCTGAAAATGCTGTGCCAGCGTCACCAGCTTATAATTTGCGATCCTTGTAAGGTTTCGACGGGCAAGTTGTGCAAGGTCGATCTGGCGGTTGGTCGGTGCCGGAAAGCCATATCGTTTGCAGGTCATGCGCAGAAACTCCAGATCAAAGGCAATATTATGTCCCACCAGTGGGTCTTTGCCAATAAACAACAAAAAGCTATTCAGCGCTTCCCGTGGTTCTGTTCCCTGCTGCAATTCCGCAGCGCTGAGTCCTGTCAGGGCTGTGATCTCTGCCGGAACGTTTTCTTCCACGCAGACCAGCATTGTCAGCTCCTCCACCGGTACACCGTCCCGGACCCGCAGCGCTCCATATTCGATGATGGAATCGGACGCGGCTGCTCACATTGCCCACATAAACGCCCGTGTTGATCTCGCACAACCATTTGGACAGATCCCCGCGCAGTTTTGGCGGGCAGTTCGTCATGGTGAGAACTACGATGTTTCATCACCCTCTTCTTCAAAATAATTGATGCCGTTGGCCACAGTGCCCGCTTTGTTGTCCCACAGATAAACAGCTTCCGGCTCCTGTTCCCGCTCATCCGCATTCAGGAGCAGATACCGGATATCGTGCACCATGCGCTCCAAAATATGATGCTCTACCATGGCATCCCGCACCCGGCGGCGCACTACGGCCGGCAGGTCGTCCGGAGCCTGTGCCGCCACTTCAAAGGCGATGGGAATGGTCACCTCGGCCTTGTACAGGTCGGCAATATCGTACACAAAGGAGCACTCGTGCCCCACATGAACAAAGCCAAGACCCGGGGCGCAGCCCAATGCTACGATCACCGCGTGCGCCAGACCGTACAAACAGGCGTGCCCGGCAGAAAGCGCCTGATTGACGGCATCTCCCGATGCAAAATCCTCCGGGCGGTACAGTCGGCCGCTCCACGGAACACCGGTATCCTTGGAAGCTTTGCGGTATACCTGCCGCACACGGCTGCCCTCGCGTCCCCGCAGCTGCTGCATCGTCAGCCGGGAGATATCTTCGTCCGGGAAACGGAGCTGATACATCTTGCGTACCACATCCAGGTGCTTGCGGGTGTTGCTGACAAGCTCTGCCTGCCGCAGCAACAGTTGCGAGTGGGTGGTCAGGGGACGGCCATGGGCGTAATACCGCACACCGTGCTCACCTACCCAGACAGCACCCACGCCCGTGTCACCCATAAGTTCCATGGCACGGTGGGTCACCCGTGTACCCGGCCCCAGCAGCAGCACCGAGATGCCCGCCGCCGGGATCTGAACGATCCCTTTTTCGTCTGTAACGGTGATTGCGCCGTCCTGTCGGCCAAGGGTGCAGTGTTCCAGATACAGAAAGGTCATCCGGTCTTTCACCTGCGGCAGCGCCTGCAGGTCCGGCCGGATCATGCCCGGCATCTCGTCCATCTCAGTTTCCTCCGCGCATAACGGTCATCAGTCCAAGGCCATAGGCCTTGCCGCGCCCCATGCCCTGACACAGCAGTGCCCGGAACTGCTCTGCATCGGTCACCTGCAAAATGCCCTCATAGGTCACTGCCAACAGGGTCACCGGCCGGGTGCCGTGCTTGGCAAAGTGCTGCCACTGCACCCGGGTCACGGTAAATTCCTCCTCCCGCAGGGCAAAGCCGTGCTTTGCGGCGCGCTCCAACAGCCACTGCTTCTGGTACTGTGTCGTGCAATGTGCGGCTACAGTTCCCCGCGCTGCGGGGTTTTGGGGGTCTTTGCAGCTTTTGGTGGGGTTTGCGGTCAGCCGAAACTGCCAGCAGCTGCCCGGCTCCACCCGCTGCAAAAGCGGGTCGTAGCTGCGTGTCTCCGCAACCGCTCCGGTGCCAAACTGCTCCACCACGCCGGACAGCTCTGGCGCATCTTCGCTGAGCAGCAGCAGATACAACCGCTCTCCCAGACGATCCAACCGCCACAGTCTGCGGCGGCGCTCCCCTGCAAAAGCGCTTTCCACTGCGCCATGCAGTTTTTGCGGTGCCGACAGCGCAGCCATGGTGCTGCGGCGGGTGGGATCTAGTTCTACCCGTGATAAATACATTCTCTCGCCCCCTTTTTACAATTCCCGGAACGGATCGTGCTCCGTAGTCTCCGGGCTGTCCGGCACTTTCTGCCAAAGCTCCCGTACCGAGCGGTAGCCGTACTTCCGATGATGCGGGTCAAAGCTCACCGGCACATCCCGCTGCGGAGCCGTGCCCGGCTCCAGCGGATCGGCATCCAACAAGATCCGGCTCTGCCGTCCCGGACACAGGGGCGGTTCCGCTTGCAGCACCTCCTGCAAGCTGCCCGGGCGTACTCCCAGACAGAGCGGCAGGGTAGGCGGGCAGCAGCGGCGGCCGAGATACAGCGGAAAGGCCGGGTGCAGCAGCGCCTGCTGCAGCTGCTGCAAAAGTGCAGTGTCGGTGCTTTCGATCCCGGCCAGAAACACGGCGTCCTGCAAATAATGGCGGTAGGTCACATAAGAGGTCTTTTCATCCTGCGTCTTTGCCGTGTGGTAGTCCACCAGCAGCTGCCCTTCCCGCTCCACGCGGACGCCGAACCGCAGCCCGGTCAATCGGAGCAGTGCTTCGCGCTCGTCCCGCCGCAGCCCCAGAGCTGCCGCCAAAAGGCCGATCACGCCGCTCTTGGTGGGTTCACGGCCCGTCTTGCGGGTCTCAAATTTGGAGTCCGCGCCCCACGCCTGTAAAGGCGCTGCCAGCCGAAGCAACAGCGTTGCCATTACCCCACCTCATTTCCGGCAAGTGCATCCCGGACAGCCTTTTCCAGTGCGCCCAGCATAGCCTTTGCCGTCTGCGCCGGAGCCAGTTCCTCCAGCCCGCTGCCCACGGTAAAGCTTTGCGCCGGGGCCTCGGCAAAGCTGCTGTACATCTGCTGCGCATACCGTGCCAGTGCCGCCTTGGAAGGCGCGGCATACCCCTGCGCACTGCGGGGCACGGCACGCTCGAATGCGCCGCACAGGTTCACCGGCTGATCCTCCCGCAGGGTCACATATACCGCATCCGGCAGAGTGCGGTTTGCAAAGGTGTTCTGCTTGCCGGTGGGCATGGAGAAGAGGAACGCCTCACCAAAAGCCCGCACCGTTTCCGCGGCCTGCGCTGCACCCAGCTGCCCGGCCAGCTCCATCACGTTCACTGTGGCATAGCGGTACAGGGTGGAGGAGTTGTACTCCACCGTGCCCAGATGGCCTGCACCGGCGTTGTCCTCTGCTTGACAGTCATCCACGGCGGTAAAGTAATCGTACTCGTTCTGCACAGCATGAGTGGAGATGCTGTGCGCCACCTGCGCAGCGGCGTCATAGTTCAGAGAAGGCTCATCTGCCACCATGCGGCCAAACAGCGCCATGTCCATCGAGGGCGCTGCTTTCAGGGCATCCCGATACTGCTTTTTATCCGCAGAGCCCTCCACAGCCAGCTCTGCCAACGCCTTTGCCTGCGCAGTGCTCATGAAGAACAGTGCCTTGGTGACCGTATCATCCTTCTTGCTCTTTTCATCGAACTTGATGCCCGCATTCTCCAGCGCTTTCTTTGCCAGCTTGTCCGCATCCGCATCCGGAGCCAGTGCAAGGATCTGATCCCGCACCAGATCGGCAACCTTTTTGGTGCGCTTGCCCACGTCCAGCTGAGCATTCTCCGCAAAGGCTGCGCGCATGGCATGCTTCCATGCCTGTGAGGAAACTCTGGCGCGGAGCACACCGCCGTACACTGCCGTTTTTGGGCTGCCGGTATCATCCCGGTTGATGCAGCTGGGCGGGACGGTCTGCAAAATGTGGAAATCAACATACAGGCGCTTATTCATGATCAATTCTCCTTTTCTTTCTCATCCGGTGCAGGCTTCGGGTCGCGGTACAGGTCCTGTCCCCACCGTAGACGAACATTGGCGGGGGCCTGCGCATATCGCGGGTCGGTGCATTGCAATTCATACAAGTCTGCCGCAAGCTGCGGATAGTCCAGCGGGATGCCGCCATCCTTTGCCGCGCTCAGCAGCTGGATCATGCCCCGCAGATGGTAGCTGATCTCGGTAATTTCTTCTGCGGTGGCCAGCGCATTGAACCGCCGGAGCACACTGGCCTCGGTCCAGTCCTGTCCGGCACTGTTCCGCTCTGCCAGCTGCCGCACCGCACGCCCCAGCGTGTTGCCGGGGCAGTTCATAAGGCGGTCGTTCCCCTGCTGATGCATAGCATACAGGGTCAGGGCGAGGTAGACCGCCCACTCTGCCGCCGAGGGAGCACTGCGGCCCTGAAAGCTTTCCGGCATTTCCAGCAAAAAGCTTCCCCACAGTTCCGGCAGATCGCCGGGTGCGTGGCCGATGCCCCGACGCAGCTTTGCCAGTTCTGCCCGCCGCTGGTTGTCCGGCAGAGCCTGAAGCCTGTGCAGCTGCTGCGCCGCATATAGTTTGACGTCCTGTGTTTTCATACAATTCCCCCTTTATGGTTCTGTTTTGGGATAGATCTCCCAAAGCCTTGTGCGGAAACGATTATAGGCCTTTGGCGAGGTATACAGGATGGTGCGCTCGGTCTTTTTATCCTTATCCACCACAATGCGGTGTCCCTTCAGGGCGGCATTTCCGGCCTCCATCACCATCTGTTTTCCCAGCTTTTCCGCGATGTTTCGCGCCTGCGCCTGCCAGCGCAGCGCTGCCTCATCCGGGTCGTCCTGCTCCGGGTCGATCGCCTGCAGCCACTGCCGAAAAGGCTGATCCACTGCAAAGTAGAATTGTGCACGAACCGCGCCGCCTGCATTTTCATTCCGGTCACCGGCGGCAATTGCCAGTTCCTGCGCAAAATGTCCGACCAGCGCCGCCGTCTGTTCACAGCGCTCGATTTCTCTGACGATCCGACTCTGCCATGGACGCCCTATCTCATCCAGAATCCCTGCCTGAAAGGTCAGGCTGTCGCTGAAAGAATCATTTACAAAGAAGTCCTTATCGCCATATTGGACACCGGAGATGCGGAAATGTACCTTTCTGCGGGGATCCAGAAGTTTCAATCTCTTTTCCTGTAACTTTTCGATCCAGCATACAACGCCCGGGCGATGCCCGCTGCCCTGACAAAAGACCGCCGGGAACTCCCGCCAGAATTGTTTAGCCGGGTCATGACGACAGGGCACAAACACCACCGGTTCATTTTTCTTGATTGGCATCGTGCGCCAGATGGTCATCTGTTCGGCAAAGACGTTTTCTCTGGGGAAGAAATCTCCTCCCAGCAGACAGAACCCATCCACATTCTCCCCTGTCCTGTGCAGCAACAGCCTTCTGGATTGCAGGGTGAGCAGCTGTGCCGGGTTGTCCGGGCAGCAAATTTCTGTCCGTTCCGCGCTCTTTGGTGCTTCCAATTCCCAACAGGGCTTGCTTTCGCCCCAGCATTCCCGGCTGTCGCGCAGCAGCGTCAGGTTCAGCATCAGGGTCTCGTACAGATTATCGCCCTGTGCCTGAATAAAACCGATTTTGCCCAGCCACCCGGCTCCTACTGACGGAAGTCCTTTTCCTTTTGGCTTCGCGGAGGTGTCATCATAGCCGTTCACGCACAGCAGCCACCGCGCCGCCTGCGGATAGCTCAGCTGCTCCTTGCTCTGCCCCGCATACAGTGGAAAGAGCCGGAGTTTATTGCTGCTTTCCGACATTTCACCGTTGAGTTTGGCCGCGCCGTATTCCGTGCCGATCTTTGCCTGCGGCACCTGCCAGAAGGGGTGTGTCGGGTGGAACAGCCAGAAGCGGTCCTTCCACTGCTCCAGGTAGTCCCGGACAGGCTCTGCCGGGAAATGCCCAAGCTGCCACAGCTCGCTCCAGCGCTCCAGTGCATCATCGCTCTGTGCCAGCGGTTGGGGTTTTCCCTTTGCATCCACCCGGGAGAACACGGTGAACAGCACCGCCAGCAACAGCCGCAGCACGGCGGCATCCTGCGTGGGCATTTCGCCTGCCAGATCCACATAATCCTGCGCCGACACCAGCGCCTCGGTCAGGGACACCTCCCGCACCGTGTTGTCCCGCAGCCGCACCCGTATCCACGGCTCCGTCAACAGGTTAAATTCGATTTCCTTCATCCGTTTCCTCCTTTTGGTAATATAAGCCGTTTTCACGGTCATAACAAAGTTCCATGCCCGCAAGCCGGGCAGTCAGGTTTTCATCCAGCAGCAGGATCAGTTCTCCGTGCAGCAGCGGCGACAGCTGCCACGCCGCAAGTCCGCTGCGGTTGTCCGCTTCCAGTTCCCGGATGACCTCGTCCACCTTCCACGCTTTGCCGAACACCGCCGGGAGCCGCAGCTTCTGCCGGGCAATCTTCAGTGCCGTTTCCGGCGGGGGCGGGCTGTCGGCAGCTACGGCGCTGCCACCCTCCTGCCACGGCAGAAAGTGGATGCTGCCGTCTGCCCGGCGCTGCATCACCAGCACCTCCACCGATGGGTCGCCGTCCCGCACTGCTGCCCGCGCCGCCGGGTCGGAGCGGGCACCCTCGTTCTGCATCCAGTCGTCCAGCGTATTCAACTGCGCCAGCCGGTGCGTTTCCGGCTGCGGCACAAGGTACACCTCGGCGCGCGCTTTCTTTTTCTCCTGCGTCTGCTCATATACGCAGCGCATTTCCTCCCCCTGCGCTCCACCGGGAGCTTCCCGCTCCCAGCCGTAGACCTGCTGCACCAGCGGAGAGATTTCCTCCGGCAGCCGGATGCTCCGGGGCAGAAACTTCCGGGTGCGCCAGAGCAACCACTGTCCATATACCGCCTCGCTGCCCGCGTCAAAGGCATCTTCCCCGGTGTCCAGCACCGCGCAGCAGGCCTGCTGCAATGGGGCGGGGCGGCTGCGGCGGTGACGGTGCAACCGTCCGATGCGCTGCAACAGCAGATCCATGGGGCAAAGCTCTGTAACAAGAACATCCAGATCAATGTCCAGCGACTGCTCCATTACCTGCGTGCCCACCACGATCAGGTCGTTCCGGCGCTCCGGTGCAGAGCCCTTGCCAATGCGTGCCATCAGCTGGTTTTCCCGCGCTGCGCGGTCCGGCATCAGGAACTGCGCATGGAACAGCTGCACCTCTTTGTCCGGCAGGCTTTCCCGCAGCAGCTGCGCGATCTTCTGCGCTTTTTTGACCGTGTTGACGATCACTCCCGCGCAGCCGCCCTCTGCCAGCTTCCGGCGCAGCAGCGCGGGCAGCTCCGGCTCTGTGAGCGTGGTCAGCTGCACCGTTTTACCGGGTGCGTCTGGTGGGATGGCCGTCTGCTTTACCTCTGCGCCGTCCGTCCATGTCAGCAGCGGATAGCCGCAGCTGGTTTTCCATGGGGCGTCCGGGACAGCCTTTTTCTGCTGGTAAGCCTCGACCAGTTCCGCGCGCCGCCGGGCAGGCAGGGTGGCTGACAGCAGGATGACCGGCACCTTGTACCAGCCCAGCCATTCCAGTGCCCGGTCCAGGTAGCAGTTCATGTAGGTATCGTAGGCGTGGCACTCGTCAATAATGACCACCTTGCCCGCAAGCCCCAGATGCCGCAGCATAACGTGCTTCTGGGCAAGTGCCGCCAGCAGCAACTGATCCACTGTGCCAATCACAAAGTTTGCCAGCAGTGCCTGCTTGTTTCCCCGAAACCACTGGTGTACCTGCACCTGATGCGCTTCCTGCGCGTCCTCCTCCAACTGCACCCCGCGCCCCTGCAGCCGCAGATAGCACTCGTTCAGTTCTGCCATGCCGTGTGCCAGCTTTATAGCCTGCGGCAGCGTCTCCTCAGACTGTGTGTCTGCCCAGCCAAGCAGCCGGGGAAAGATGCCGTTTGCCGTGGCCTGTGTGGGCAGCCCGAAAAAGACACCACCCAACCCGAACCGGCTGGCCATGACCTCCGCAGCGGCCAGCGCCGCCTCGGTTTTACCCACGCCCATCTGTGCTTCCAAAATCAGGATGCCCGGTTCCGCTGCGGTATCCACAGCCTCCAGAACAGCCCTCTGCACCGCATTGGGCGCAAAGCCGAACCGCACCGCAAACTCCTGCGGGTCTGCGATGCCCGGCTGTGCCTCCCACGGGAAGGGCAGCGCCAGCTTTTCCCAAGCCCTGTCCACCCGCGCCGGGTAATCCTCCATGCTGCCCAACTCCTCTACCGGGATCAGGGGAAAGTATTCCGTATTGCTGGCGATCCAGTCTGCCATGATCAGAAGTCCGGTCAGAAGCACTTCCTCCTGCGGATTCAGATCATCCAACTCCGCTGTGTCGTCAAAGCCACAGTCCTGCAAAACAGTCATGAGCAATTCTGTCCAGAAGTCCTCCCAGACCTTTTTCTGTCCCTTGGGGTAGTAGTTGCTCTCCCAACCCTCTAACTGATCATCGACCGCCGCGCAGCTCTGTGGCTTGCCGTGGTGCGCCCCCACAATGGAGGCGATCCCGCCGGGGCAGTCATCCCACAGCAGGACTGCCTCGCCCGCCCGGGCATGCGGCGACTCCCGGCGGTTCTGTTCAGGACAGTCCAGCGGCGTCAACGTTTCCAGCCGCTGCCGCGCCTCCGGCAGGGTGCGCAGGATATTTGCCTGAAAGGCTACCGTAGCCTTGCCTATATCATGGATTCCACCCAAAAACCGGGCATGCGCGAGCAACGCTTCCTCGCGCTCAAAGCCCATGGCCCGTTTTACGCTTTCGGGGAGCCACTGCCGGACTAGCCGCTCCATGATGCCCGCCGTATCCCACAGATGCATCCAGAGCGGCAGCCACAGGCTGGTATTTTCCGGGTCCGTTTTACCGGCCAAAAACCTTGTTTTATTCAACGTCCTTCGCATTTTTGCTCCTTTTCCGGTGTGTGCCTTCCATGTACCGAGCATAACAGATAATGTGTACTATAATCCGTACTTTTTGTATTTTATCTCCGCAAATGAAAAAAGCGGCACACCGGGTCGTGCCTCATCAAAACGAAAGTGTCCTCGCAAGGTAAAGAAACCTGCTATTTATAGCCCGGTTCCGTTTTCTGTTTCAAAGATACGCTTCTGCCCTTCTGCTGTCAATGACTCTGCGCCAATTCATCAAAGCTACAAAAAACGATTTCTTTTTTGTATAAAAAGCCGCCCCGGCTTCCATTACGGAAACCGGGGCGGTTCGTTTATTTTATTGGTGCTTTTTTAAGCGCTCACGCAATCACTTGCGGGGATTCTTGATGGCAGCCTGAGCGGGTGCCAAAATTACAGAGCGTTGGGAAGAATGATAGTACGTTTTTATAGGTCAACAAGCGTTTTTATCTTCGTACAGATCCTACTCCAGAAATATTTCCTGTTCGATTGTGACCCCGTATTGCAAAATCTTATCGATTGCATCGGCAAACAGCGGATGTCTTCCCGCATTCCGCTCTTCCTGCAACTTTTGCAAATACTGCTCCGGCCGATTCAGTCCGTTTTTGTGGTACTGTTCCACAAAGAGTCCTTCCATACGCATGGGCTCAAGTTGTGGGAACACCATTTGCAGGTTTTCGAACATACAAAAACCGCCCAGATCAATATCTGCCCAGAATCGTATTTGCATGTTTTTTCCTGCCACAGCGGCCAGTTTTTCAAAAAGTTTTTTCTTCTGCGGACTCAGAAAGCCACCGTGATAAACAACAAGTTCTTCCGGCTGTTTTTCCACCAGCAAATATTCATCATAGTTTGTTTTATTTTCGATAAAGGTAATGCAGCAGTTGTTTTTCAGGTCAATATCCACAATCTCTGACATAAGCGTACTGGGCAAAGCTACGCCATAAGGTTCTGCTGCGCTGAGTCGAAGTTCACCCTTTTGCAGCAAAATCGTGCAATCGCCCGAAAGCTCGTAGAGTTCTGGACGGGCATAGATTCCCAGAAATGAAAGCTGATCCCGTTCGCCAAGTTCCGCTTCCGTACAGGCCGCCGCCAGTTGGATATTATACTTACGTGCAATGCCGAGAAACAGTTCACGCACATTTCGCTCAAAATATTTGGTGTCGTGGAAGCACTGGCTGCTGAATGCACGCATCGTCACACTGCCGGACAGCTCTGCGTACCGCTGGAATGTAAGCAGCAGGTCCTGCAACAAATGGTCGTTCTCTCTACAAAAAGTCGGCACTCTCATGCTGTTCCGTGCCTGAGTGCATACAGCATCCCGCCATGCTGCGATCCATGAAACAGGATTGCCCTCCAACTTTTGCGTAATAAGACGTTCGACCTCTTCCGCCCTTTTTTGCGGATGCACTCTGTCGGCGCATTCATAGCACTGTGCGACCCGTTCCAGATCCAG
>ENA-OUPO01000429-OUPO01000429.1-human-gut-metagenome-genome-assembly--contig:-NODE-429-length-18991-cov-47.1181_pt1 | contig 18991 bp, 12 predicted proteins | sample MGYA00237940_ERZ548809 | MGnify/ENA primary metagenome ERZ548809 (study PRJEB26490, sample SAMN05194695) | human gut metagenome | biome: terrestrial biome; feature: human-associated habitat; material...
GTACCGCAACCCGACATTATCGAGCATTTTGGCAACGCAGATGCCGTGCCGCAGCCGTCGGAGCGGTGCTTAAGCCGTAAGGCGGGAATTGTGCGGTGTTGCCTTAAGGCATTTCCCTGCTTTTTCCAATATTTGGTCAGCGGCCGCACAGCTATCTGTCACAATATACCGTAAAAAGGAATGAGCCTCCCCCATGAAAATACCCACATTTGCCCCAAATGCGGCAGCAAAAACATTTTTGTGATCGACGGCCATGCCGATGCTTACGATGCTGGCAACAACATCCCGTATGACCCAACAATTTTCATCTACATTCCGGCAGACCGCTATATTTGCGGTGCCTGCGGCTGCAGCTAAGGCAATACCGCATAATTCTAAGTACCGATACGGCGAGGGAGGTGCGGCAGATGCCAAGCCAAAAGCGCAGATAATACTGGATGTCTTATCGAGCATTTTGGCAACGCAGATGCCGTGCCGCAGTTGCCGGAGCGGTGCTTAAGCCGCAAGGCGGGAATTGTGCGGTGTTGCCTTAGGTGCTCGTGTACCTTTGCGGATTTTCTCGCACTTCGTCCAAAGTTCCTCGCTGATGATTGGTTCAAAATCCCTCTTTACATATCCAATGCTATCTTCATCAAGATTGTTGATTTTCTTTTTCTCCAGAAAGTTGTTGCCCGCCGATTTCCGATATTTACCTCCAAAATTTCGAGTTTCATTGAAAAGAGACTCAAAATCGGAGGTGCACGGGCGAGGCAATTGTTTCGTAATAACGAGCAATTACCCAAAGGCAAACACAAAGAAAGGCCCGACAGCTAAATAAGCTGTCGGGCCGAAAAACTAATGTAATTGCACTTACATCGTATTTCGATACGCTGGATTTGCCCGCCATTGGAAACTATGGCTTATTAGAAATCCGATGTATGGGTTGAGTTGCTGAATCCTACGATGCAATATAGCGAACAGACCCCTCTCCTACATTATTTTTACTATTGGTTCGTACTATTGTCACAGACGAAGTATTTTGTTGGGAAAGGGAGTGCAGACGAAAAGTTGGACTACTTTGAGAGCTGAAATGTACGGTAATAATGGCTTACAATACAGAACAGCGTAAAGTGGCGATTGATTTGCCACTTTAATATGATTTGCAATCATCCAATGCTTCGTCTTCTGTTAGGCTGTACCCATCATAAGTGCCTTGATGGGCATTTCCGTCGGCATCCAGCCATTCGGCGGTGATGACCGGCTGCTCGTAGGAGTAGTCGTCGGTTGCCTTCTGGTCCAGCCAATGGAACTGCACCCAGACCTGCACATGATCTTCGCCCCAGGCTTTGTACTCGCTATCCTGCACGGTGTAGTCTTCGCTCTGGTCAGACAGGCTGAAATGCAGCTTCATGTCGTGTACGCCGGTGTCCATCCAGGCCACAAACTGCTCACAGTTCGTGTGCAGCATGACGTCCTCGGCCTTGGGGGTGCCCTCGGCAGGGGTCAGGTTCTGCACTTGGTCGGCGGGCACGGTATAGTCATCGGGGGCAATGTAGTTCAGCTTGATCGTGTACCAGGGGGAATACGTTTCGCTCAGGTGTTCTTCCAGCGGCAGGCCGTCGTCCTCGGCGGAGAGATACTCGTTCATGCGCAGCATCACAACGCCGTTGTCGCCCACGATAGCGCCGCTGATCTGGCCTTCGGGCAGGTCGTACTCATGGCCGTTGCAGTCCACCAGCTCATACTGGTCCAGTTCCAGGTCGGTGGCGGGGGTGCCGTAGGTCAGGGGGTTCTTGATGCGCAGGGTCAGGCCGTCGGCGATCTGTGCTTCTTCCACGCGGTAGTTGCCGTCGCCGCTGGCAAAGAAGTCCGCCTTCTGGCGGTTGGCGTTCATCACGTCAACATAGAACTGCTCGTAGCTCTCATAATCAGTTTCGCCCAGAATGTTGCCTTTCTTGTCGATGCGGTAGATGTACTGACGGTACAGCATGTCGGTGTTTTCGGTGTAGTCGCTGGGCAGGTAGCCCTTATCGTGGGCACAGATCAGGCACTCGCCGTTCAAAAAGCCCGTGCAGCCGTTCACGGTCAGATTGTCAAAGGCGGGCAGGTCGTCAAAGCGCAGCGCCCAGTCGCCGTTTTCATCAATAAAGCCCAGGACCGGGTACTCGGTGTAGGGGGTCGAGCCCATCTGCACATGGGTGCCGTTGCCCCAGACGTGGGCCAACCCTTCGGAGTAGAAGGAATACATGTTGTAGCCCACAATGTCCAAGCCGCCCAGGTGCTGGCCGCTGGGCAGCGCGCGCCACTCCTGGGTAAACAGGTTAAAATATCCTTCCTCACCGGTGGCCAGCTTCTCGCCGGGCATCCAGCCGGTGTTCAGGTAGATGTTGCAGGGGCCCCAGTTCTGCAGGTCGTAGGCGCCGGTGGAGTCGTAGACAAGATTGAAGTCGCTGTCGTACAGCTGCACATAGCGCTGGTTGTGGTCGTCACCCACCTCATGGGCAAACAGGTAATACCCGTTGCCGTAACCGAGAAAGTCGTAATCGCCCTCAATCGGTACGGGCTGCAGGTCGGTGGTGCAGAAATAGCGGTAGTAGCCGTTCGTGCCGTTGCCGCGCGGGTGATAGTCATAGGCAATATTCAGCACGCCGTCCTCGGCAAAGTCGGTGCGCAGGATCATGCCAAGGTAGCCATTGTCGTCCAACACCGTAGTCGAAATGTTGGGGTTGCGGAACGCGGGGATCGTGTCCTGGATCTTTTCGTAGCTCACTTCATACAGCGGGCCTTCGTAAGCAGGCTCCGGCGTGGCGGTGGGGGTGGCCTGTTCTGCGGTTTGGGCAGAGTCCGTCTGAGTACCTTGCGCGGCACAGCTGGTCAAAAGCATCGTTGCTATAAGCGCCGCTATCATCTGTTTTTTCATAACAACTCCTATATTACTTTTCCTAAGGTGCTAAGGATACGATATTCTCTTTTTCAGCAGGCTGTTTATCACTTCAGCCAGCTGAAAGGGGATATGGGGGAAAACAAATCATTCCCCACCATTCCCGCAAAATGGTACACTTCCCCCCTGTATGCCACAATTTTACTGTAAAAACAAGAAGCGCACCACCTTTTTACGGGTGATGCACTTCCTTTCAGCTATTTATCGGAGCGTTTTGTGCATATTCTGCAACAATCTTACGCTCTGGGATTTTTAATAGCAGCCTGAGCAGCGGCCAGACGTGCGATGGGAACGCGGTACGGAGAGCAGGAAACGTAATCCAGGCCAACGTTGTGGCAGAACTCAACGCTGGAGGGGTCGCCGCCGTGCTCGCCGCAGATGCCCAGACCCAAGTTGGGGTTGGTTGCGCGGCCGTCATGGGCAGCCATCTTAACCAGCTTGCCAACACCGATCTGGTCCAGATGCTGGAACGGATCGCTCTCGTAGATCTTGGTATCATAGTAAGCGGTCAGGAACTTAGCAGCATCGTCACGGCTGAAGCCGAAGGTCATCTGGGTCAGGTCGTTGGTACCGAAGCTGAAGAAGTCAGCTTCCTTAGCGATCTCACCTGCGGTCAGGGCGGCACGCGGGATCTCGATCATGGTGCCAACTTGGTACTTCATGTCAACGCCAGCGTCAGCGATCAGCTTGTCAGCAGTCTTGACGATGACGTCCTTGACGTACTTCAGCTCCTTCACTTCACCAACCAGGGGCACCATGATGTGCGGGGTGATCATCTTGCCGGTCTCAGCAGAAACCTTGATGGCAGCCTTGATCACAGCATTGGTCTGCATCTCGGCAATTTCCGGATAGGTAACGGCCAGACGGCAGCCGCGATGGCCCATCATGGGGTTGAACTCATGCAGGCTGACAACAACGTTGTTCAGCTCTTCGGTGGTCATGCCCATATCCTTTGCCAGGGCTTCGATATCCTCAGCCTTGGTGGGCAGGAACTCATGCAGAGGCGGGTCCAGATAACGGATGGTCATCGGACGATCGCCCATGATGCGGTACATAGCGGTAAAGTCAGCTTCCTGGAACGGCTCAACCTTAGCCAAGGCAACCTTGCGCTCTTCAACGGTACGTGCGCAGATCATCTCACGCACAGCAGCAATACGATCCTCAGCGAAGAACATATGCTCGGTACGGCACAGGCCAATGCCTTCAGCGCCCATATCGACAGCGTTCTGTGCATCGCGCGGGTTATCGGCGTTGGTCATAACCTTCATCTGGCGTGCTTCGTCAGCCCAGCTCATAAAGCGCTTGAAGTTAGCGTTCTCGGTGGAAGCGACGGTAGCGATCTGGCCTTCGTAGATGTTGCCGGTAGAGCCATCAATGCTCATCCAGTCACCCTCATGGAAGGTGTGGCCGTTAATGGTGATAACCTTTGCATCGTAATCGATAGCAACATCGTTATCATTGCCGCAGCCGGAAACACAGCAGGTACCCATGCCACGTGCAACAACAGCTGCGTGGCTGGTCATGCCGCCGCGGACGGTCAGGATGCCCTGAGAAACCTGCATGCCAACGATATCTTCGGGGCTGGTTTCCAGACGGACCAGAACGACCTTCTTCCAAGCTTCGTCCTTGACCTTCTCTTCAGCATCTTCAGCGCTAAAGACAACGCGACCGCAGGCAGATCCCGGAGAAGCGGCCAGGCCCTTGCCGATTGCTTCAGCAGCCTTCAGGGCAGCAGCGTCAAACTGCGGGTGCAGCAGGGTATCCAGCTGCTTGGGCTCAACGCGCAGTACAGCGGTGCGCTGATCGATAACGCCCTCATCAACGAGGTCGCAGGCGATCTGCAGAGCAGCCTGTGCGGTGCGCTTGCCGTTACGGGTCTGCAGCATAAAGAGCTTGCCATCTTCGATGGTGAACTCCATGTCCTGCATATCCTTGTAGTAGTTTTCCAGACGGGTTGCGATCTCAACGAACTGATCGTAAACCTCAGGCATTTCCTCGTGCAGCTTGCTGATCGGGGAAGGAGTACGGATGCCGGCAACGACATCTTCGCCCTGAGCATTGATCAGGTACTCGCCCATCAGCTTCTTTTCGCCGGTAGCGGGGTTACGGGTGAAAGCAACACCGGTGCCGGAACGCATGCCGGAGTTACCGAAAGCCATCTGCTGAACGTTGACAGCAGTGCCCCACTCGTAGGGGATTTCGTTCATCTTGCGGTAAACGTTGGCGCGCGGGTTATCCCAAGAACGGAAGACGGCCTTGACAGCGCCGATCAACTGTTCTTTCGGATCCTGCGGGAACTCTTCGCCCTGCTTCTCCAGGTAGATGGCCTTGAACTCCTTGACGAGTTCCTTCAGGTCCTCAGCGTCCAGCTCGATATCCTGCTTAACGCCCTTGCGCTCCTTCATAGCGTCGATACGCTCTTCAAAGAAGCTCTTGCCCAGCTCCATGACGACGTCAGAGTACATCTGGATGAAGCGGCGGTAGCAGTCATATGCAAAACGGGGGTTAGAAGTCTTCTTTGCCAGACCTTCAACAGCCTGGTCGTTCAGGCCCAGGTTCAGGATGGTATCCATCATGCCGGGCATAGACTGACGTGCACCGGAACGAACGGAAACCAGCAGCGGATTCTCGATATCGCCGAACTTCTTGCCAGTCTGCTCTTCCAGGATTCCCATGTACTTGAAGATGTCAGCCTTGATCTCATCGTTGATCTCACGGTTGTCAGCATAGTACTGGGTGCAGGCTTCGGTGGTGATGGTGAAGCCCTGAGGAACCGGCATGCCGGCATGGGTCATTTCTGCCAGACCAGCGCCCTTGCCGCCCAGAATGTTCTTCATGGTCGTCTGGTCGCCGCCAAATGCGTCATGGCCCTCTTTGAACAAATACAAAAACTTCTTGCTCATAGGTTACCTCCAACAAAATTACGGTTTCTTCCCGGTGTGCCGCGCACACCCGCAAAATAAGAATTTTCTCTCTTGCAAAGTCCATTATAACAGACTCAGCCCGGAATTTCCAGTACATTGTTAAATAAATGGCGAATATTTTCGCCGAAAATCTTACAAAGTTTTGGGGTCAGGCTCTTGCAATTTGACCAAAAATGCGGTAAATTATAATGGGTGAGAAGTTGGGAAATATTATTTTATTACATCCTGCAACACTTTTTCAATTCATCCCGCCCCGGCAGGCTTCAGCCCTGTTCCGGGGCTTTTTTGTAGGGCCGTATACTCTTTTGGCCCAAAACAGAAAGGGGTATTTTTATGTCCGAAGCGAAAGCCAAATACCTTGCCGCCAAAGCGGCCTTTGAAGAAACTTTTGAAAAGCACCTGCAGAACGGTGTGGAGTTCATCAGCGACCAGGTTTTTATTGACCCCGAAGTTGAGATTGCACCCGGCGCAGTGATCCTGCCGGGCTGCATCCTGCGCGGCAAAACCGTCATCGGGGCAAACTGCGTCATCGGCCCCAATACCTTATTGGAAAACACCATTGTTGAGGCCGGTTCTACCGTGAACGCCAGCCAGTGTTATGACAGCCATCTGGGCCCCAACAACAAGATTGGCCCCTTTACCCATGTGCGCACCGGCACCGTGACGGATGAGGGCGTGCACCTGGGCGCTTATGTGGAAACCAAGAACGCCAACTTTGCCGAGGGCAACACTGTCAGCCACCTGACTTACATTGGCGATGCCGATGTGGGCAAGTACTGCAACTTTGGCTGCGGCACCGTAACCTGCAACTATGACGGCGAGGGCAAGTACCGCACCACCATCGGCGATTATGCGTTCATCGGCTGCAACACCAACCTGGTGGCGCCGGTCAAGGTGGGCAGCCGCGCCTTTACCGCTGCCGGTTCCACCATCGGCCACGATGTGCCGGACGGTGCCCTGGGCATTGAGCGCGCCAAGCAGGCCGAAGTTGCCGCCTGGGGCGCCAAGAAGCTGGAAAAATACGTTGCCAAAAAACAGAAGCTGGAAGCCGAAAAGAAAAACGGCTGATGCCCCCTGACCTGCTGCAACGAGGATTGCTGCCATGGCCATTTTGGAACGCACCCTGACCGGGGATTTTACCACCATCCTGACCGAGCTGGACGCTGTTGTAAAACAAAGTGTTTCGGCCACGCTGGAAGGTTCCAGTGATTTCAACTTCAGCACCGGCCGCTGTGCCGTGCTGGTATACGAACGCTACAGTGCCATTGGCAATGGCCGTGTTACCATGAGCCTGACCCTACTGGAAGCTGACGGGCAGATCCGGCTTTCCGCCATCACATCCGGCGGCAGCCAGGCTGTGTTTTTCAAGGTCAACACCTTAGGTGCAGAATCCTTCCTGGATACCATCCGGGACACAGTGGAACGCTTTGCCCCTGGTGCACACTAAAATCACAAAATTACTATAAGGATTTTTACTATGGGACTATTTGGAGGTGGTTCCGGGGCAGACTGGCTGATTGCCGGTCTGGGCAACCCGGAGCCGAAATATGACGGCACCCGCCACAACACCGGTTTTGCCGCGCTGGATGCGTTGGCCGAAGCCTGGGGGTGCGAGATCAACAAAAGCAAATGGCAGGGCCTTTACGGCATTGCCCAGGTGGACGGCCGCAAAGTGATGCTGCTAAAGCCGCTGACCTACATGAACCTGAGCGGCCAGAGCATCGCCCCCGCCGCGGCATTTTACAAGATCCCGCGCAACCACATTATTGTGTTGTGCGATGACATTGCACAGGAGCCGGGGCACATCCGCATCCGGCCCTCCGGTTCTGCTGGCGGGCACAACGGGCTAAAGAGCATTATCGCTTCCACCGGCGGCGAGGATTTTTACCGCATCCGCATTGGCGTTGGCGCCAAGCCGCGCCCGGATTATGATCTGGCTGACTGGGTGCTGGGCAAGTTCCCGCCCGATGACGCCAAGCTTGTGACCGGCCGCCACACCGACGTGGAAGCTGCCTGCCGCCTGTTGATGGCCGGCAAGCTGGGCGAAGCGCAGAATAAATTCAACCACTGAGCGCGGATAGGCGTTCCGTAGGGGCGCACAGTGTGCGCCCATTCCTTTTTCTGTGTAAGATGCCCGCAAAGGAAGTGTTCTCACTTCAAATTTGCAATCCATCATTACACGGGATGTGGTTTAATGGAACACCTGCAGGGGTGTGCGCACTGTGGAAAACTTTGCCGATGGTGATAAACGCTGCAAATGATTTGTAGGGGACGATGCTCGTCATCGTCCCGCATGACGGGTCTTGCCACATATTCCACCCTGCATACGGCCAACGTCCGCGGGCGAACAATGTTCGTCCTCACATTCTCTACAAGATAAGAGCACAGCTTTTCCAATCATACAAATGCCAAAGCGGGCGGCCCATCTGGGCCGCCCGCCCTTTGTCGTTCCATGCAACGCTTCTCTCAAAATTCACTTTGCCGTTTTGCTGCAAATATAGTACAATGGTTACGCAAAGCGCTGCTCATACCGGCGCACAAAAAGCGTATACAGCGCATAGCACACCATCAGGCAGACGGCATATACCCCGGCGAAGCACAGCCACGCGGCTGCGCCGCCCATCGCGGTGTTGGGCAGCAGCTCCAGCACCAGCGGGTGGGCCAGGTACAGCCAAAAGCTGCCCGCCCCCACAAATTCCACGGCCTGGGCGAACTTCTGATTTTCCGCCAGGCCAACGCCCTGCGGGTTCTGCACGGCCAATAGAACAAGCACCGTAAACACACACTCGAACCCCGCCCGCTGGAAGTTGGTGAGCACTGCCAGCAGAATGCAGAATGCCCCGTATAAAAACTGCTTGTTCTCCCGCACTGCCGCAAACGCCGCCATGCCAAAGATAAAGCAGTACAGCGTCATGACCGGCGTTTTTGCGCTGAACTCGCTGATGTTGGCTTCTGCCGGGAAAGCCGCCAGACCGCTTTCAATTAAGCCGCCGATCCTGCCCTTCACCGCAAGGCAGACCACCAGCAACGCCAGCGCACCCCAAAAGCGTTTGCACAGCCGGTACAGCCACGGGGCCAGCAGATAAAAGAACGCAAAGGCGCTCATCGTCCACAGCACGTTGCGGTTGTTCCACAGCATCCAGTTATCACTGGGCAGCCACATCTGCAAAAATACAAAGTACCGCAGGTAACCCGGCCCGCACGGCCCGCCGGGGCCAAACAGCTGGGCTGCACTGGTGCCCGCCGCCAGATAGCGTACCGCATCGAACAGCCAGCGCAGCACCAGCACCAGCCAGTACAGCGGCAGGATCCGCCGGATGCGGCGCTGGTAATACGGCAGCGGCTCCGGGTGGCGGCTCAGGCTGGCCGCGGCCAGGTACCCGCTGAGCACAAAAAACAGTTGCACCCCCTGCGCGCCAACCGCGGCGGCATCCCCCAGGCCAACTTTCTGCCCGGTATGCACGCCCAGCACCATCAGCGCCGCCAGAATACGCAGCTCATCCAGCGCTACATTTTTATGTTTTGTCATCTTTCTATATTCTGCTCCTTATTGCAGCATTATTTGATTTCTTTATTCTGCCGAACTTTTTCGATTCCTTCTTTTCAAAGAAGGGGCAAAAACTCTCGTATTACTCGTATCCTCAAAATTATACATCACCCGCCCTATCATGCGCAAGCGCAGGAGGCACCATGTTTGACGCATTGTTTACCACCACAACCGAATACAAAAAACTGAGCCACGCGCTTTCCGGCAAAGGTGCATGCGCCCTGTTTGGGCTGCCCGCATCCGGCCGCGCACAGGTGTATGCCGCGCTGTGCCGCCAGTTGGATAAGCCGCTGTGCATCGTGACCCCCGGCGAGGCCGAAGCCACCCGCTTTGCTGCTGACCTGAACACGCTGGGCATTCCCGCCGCCGTGTTCCCGGCGCGGGACTATGTGTTGCGCCCCATTGAGGGCACCGCCCGCGAATACGAGTACCGCCGCCTGGCTGTGCTGGGCGAGCTGGTAGGCGGGCGGCTGCGCGCCGTGGCTGTGCCCGCGGAAGCCCTGACCCAGTTCACCACCCCAAAAGAGGATTTCTGCGCCAACACCCGCATCCTCCATGCGGGGGATACTCTGCTGCGGGATGACCTGCTGGCCGCTTTGTTTGGTGCCGGCTACACCCGCCGGGCCCAGGTGGATGGCCCCGGCCAGTTCTCTGTGCGCGGCGATATTGTGGATATTTTTGCTCCCGACCAGAAAATGCCGGTTCGTATGGAATTTTGGGGTGATGAGATCGATACCCTGCACACCTTTGACCTGACCACCCAGCGCCGCGAGGATGCCATTGATAAGTTTTACCTGAGCCCCGCGCGGGAAGTTCTGTTCGGCAAGCCTGCCGATGCCGCCGAGCAGCTTCGGGCCTTTTTGGCCAAGCAGCGCGGCAAAAAGAAAACCGCCATGGCGGACTGCATGGCCGCCGATCTGGACCTGCTGGATGGCGGTGCCGTGCCGGTCAACATGGACAAATACCTGGCCGTGCGCTACCCCCATCCCGCCACCGTGCTGGATTATTTTGACGACCCGATCCTTGTGGCCGAAGAGCCTGCTTCCATCCGGGAAGCCGACCGCGCGACCGCCTACCGCCGGGGCGAGGAACTGAAATCCCTGATCCTGGACGGCGTCCTCTGCGCTGGGCTGGATAACCTGTACGCGGACCCAAGCTACCTGTGGTCCAAAACCGGACACTACCGCACCATCTGTGCCGAGAACTTTGCCCGCAGCATGCCGGATCAGCCGCTGAAAGATATCATCAACGCCCCGGCTCACACCCTGCCTGCCTGGAATGGCGAAGTCGCCGGGCTGCTGGAGGATTTGAAACCGCTGTGCGATGCCGGTTATACCGTTACCCTGCTGGCCGGCACCGACCGTGCCGCAGCCGGTCTGGCACGCGACCTGCGCGATAAAGGCATTCTGGTTACCACCGATGCTGCAGCAGCCCCCGCTGCCGGGCTGGTGCAGGTTCTGGCGGGGCACCTTTCCGCTGGGTGCGAATTTCCGTTTGCCAAGTATGCTTTGCTGACAGGCCGTGCCTTTGGCGAGACCAGCTCCCAGAAGAAAAAGCGCAAAAAGGCCAAGGATGCCCTGAACAGCCTGACCGAGATCACGCCGGGCGATCTAGTGGTGCACCAGAACCACGGCATTGGCCGGTATGCGGGCATCCAGCGAATGGCAGTTCAGGGCGTTACCAAAGACTACCTGCGCATTGAGTACGATAAAAAAGATGTGCTGTATGTTCCCGTCACCCAGCTGGACCTGCTTTCCCGCTACACCGCGCCGGGGGATTCGGAGAATGTCAAGCTCAGCCGTCTGGGCGGAGCCGAGTGGACCAAGACCCGCAAGAAGGTGCGCGCCGCTACCGAGCAGATGGCCAAGGAACTGATTGAGCTGTACGCCCGCCGCAAAAGGGCGCACGGTCATGCCTTCCCGCCAGATGATACCTGGCAGGGAGATTTTGAGCAGCGCTTTGCCTATGATGAAACGCCGGACCAGCTTTCCAGCGCGGCGGAGATCAAACATGATATGGAGCAGCCCTGGCCGATGGACCGCCTGCTGTGCGGCGATGTCGGCGTGGGCAAGACTGAGGTTGCCCTGCGCGCCGCGTTCAAATGCGTGATGGGCGGCAAGCAGTGCGCCATCCTGGCCCCCACCACCATTCTGGCGTGGCAGCATTTCAACACGGCCATCGCCCGCATGGAGGCCTTTCCCATCCGCATCGGGCTGCTCAGCCGTTACCGCAGCGCCAAAGAGCAGAAAGAGACCATCCGCGGCCTGAAAGACGGCACAGTGGACATTGTGGTGGGCACCCACCGCCTGCTTTCGGACGATGTAAAGTTCAAAGACCTGGGCCTTGTCATCATTGACGAGGAGCAGCGCTTTGGCGTAAAGCACAAGGAAAAGCTGAAAGAGAACTTTATCGGGGTGGACATGCTGACCCTTTCGGCCACGCCGATCCCCCGCACGCTGAACATGGCACTGTCCGGCATCCGGGACATGAGCACCATTGAACAGCCGCCCTTTGAGCGCCAGCCCATTGAGACCTATGTGCTGGAATATGACGATGCCATTATTGCCGAAGCCATCCGGCGTGAGCTGGCCCGCGGCGGGCAGGTGTATTACCTGTACAATCGAGTCGAAACCATTGAGCAGTGCGCCGCCAAGGTGCAAAAGCTGGTGCCGGGTGCGCGGGTCGGCATCGCCCACGGCAAAATGACGGAGGAGCAGATTTCCTCGGTTTGGCAGCAGCTGTTGGACAACGAGATCGACGTGCTGGTCTGCACCACCCTGATTGAAACCGGCGTGGATGTGCGCAACTGCAACACCCTGATTATTGAGAATGCGGACCGCATGGGGCTTTCACAGCTGTACCAGATTCGCGGCCGTGTGGGGCGCTCCAACCGCAAGGCGTATGCCTATTTCACCTTCCAGCGCGACAAAGTGTTGACGGAAATTGCCTCCAAGCGGCTTTCAGCCATCCGGGAGTTTACCTCTTTTGGTTCCGGGTTCCGCATTGCGATGCGCGATTTACAGATCCGCGGCGCGGGCAACCTGCTGGGCCACAGCCAGCACGGCCACATGGAAGCGGTTGGTTACGAGCTGTATGTAAAAATGCTGAACCAGGCCATTGCAGCCGCCCGCGGCGAGCCTGCTGCGCCGGACAAGAGTGATTGCCTTGTTGACATTACGGTGGATGCCTATCTGCCGGAAAGCTACATTCCCGATGCCGCCGGGCGGATCGAAGCCTACAAGAAGATTGCGGCCATCACCACCCGTGACGATGCCACGGATGTACTGGATGAGTTGATTGACCGTTACGGCGACCCGCCGCGCAGTGTGCAGGGGTTGGTGGACATCAGCCTGGTGCGCGTGACAGCCGCCCGCGCAGGCATTGTGGAGATCGTGCAGCGCAACGACAATCTGATTTTGTACACCGATGTTGTGACCCCGGCGCAGATGGGGGCCATGATGGATGCCATGCCGCACCGCGTGATCTACAACGCCGTAGGCCGCCCCTACATCAGCCTGCATGTCCTGCGCGGCGAGGACCCTCTCACCATCCTGCGCGATGCCGTTGCCCTGCTGCCGGGTGCGTGAGTTGTTTTACGGGAGTTTTGGTTCCTTCTTTGAAAAGAAGGAACCGAAGAAACTTTAATCGTAATATAACAAAATAAATAAAAAATAGTAGAATTTTTTTCTCTCGCACAAGATAGATTTAAGTCGGTTGAGGGATTAGAAAACGCCGGAAACCCGCATAAACACTATGTTTTTGCGTGTTCTCGGCGTTTCTTTTATCGCCTGTTTTGGTGGTGCGTTTTCGGCTAATGGTGCCCAAATGGTGCCCAAATCCCACGCGGGGCTATAAAAGGCTATAAGAAGCAGTAAAAAGATAAGGCGGTTAAAGCTCAATTTCGCTGCTCTTTTTCTTCGCCGCACTCTTTGCTTTCTTCGGCTCGGCTTCCTTTGCCTTTGCCGGGTCTGCCTGTTTGACAGCCCCATGATAAGCGTCCAGGACTTCTTTTTTCCGTTCAAGCCGCACGTCAACATAGCGGGCAGTAACGGCTTCAAAGTTCATAGACAATCCAAGCGATACGCCGATACCCGCAAGCGTATGTCCTAACACTTCGCCTACGGTGTAGAAGTCGCCCGTCAGTTGGTGCATATTCGTAGCCGCCGTATGGCGTAAATCGTGAAAGCGAATATGCGGCATATCCAAATCTTCAAGCAGTTTTCCAAACTGTGAAGATACCCACGACGCGGAGATAGGGGAACCGTCCGGCTTTGCTACAACAAGGTCATTGTCATAATAAGGTTTCCCGTCTTTTTCTGCCTGTTCGCGCTGTGCTTCCTGCATGGCAAACTGTTTTAGGAAGAACGGGCGGGCAAGCTCTGTAATCGGCAGCGTGCGCCCGTTGGACTTCGGCGGTGCCATTTCCTCGATAACCTTTGTTTTTGGCGGCACCTTAAAGGGAAGCTGCTCGGAAACATCAAAAGTGTTGTTTTCCAAGTCAACATTGCGCCAACGCAAGCCCAAGATTTCAGAACGCCGCATACCATAAAGCCCGCCTAAAATGACGGGCATTTCCCACACTGTACCCTCGACGCGCTGCATAAGGGCTTTTACCTGTTCCGGCGTGTAAGGGTCGGGGGTCTTGTCGCTCTTTCCAAACTTCGTCAGCGTGTCCTTTGCCGCGTTGGTTTCGATATAGCGGTATTTGCGGGCATGGCTCAACGCCACGCTTAAAACACGTTTTGCCCCGGCAGCGGTGGACGGTTTCAATCCTTTGTCGATAATCTGCTGAAACATCTTGTCTACCATAGCGGGGGTAAGCTGATTGAGAGCAACGCCGCCGATATAGGGATTGATATAGTTTGCAATCGTCTTTTTGTACCCGTCATAGGTAGAGGGGCGCAAGTTCACTCTTGCGTAGCTTTCCACCCAATCGTTAAGGTAGCTTGCGACGGTCTGTTTCCGCTGTGAAGTGATTGACGCAATTTGCCCCGGATTTTGGAGCTTCGTTTTCATTTCCGCTTCGTGCTGCGTCGCTTCCTTTTTGGTGGCAAAGCCCTTTTTCGCATAGGACTTCTTTTTCCCGTCCGGGGCGGTGTATTTTATATTCACGTCGTAGACTGTACCCGGTCGCCCGGTCAGTACGCCGTTACTGTCGCGTTTGTTCTTAACTTGTCTTGATGATACCGCCATAGCTTAACCTCCCTGTCGTGCCGGGGGCTTCGCTGTTTTCTTTGCTCTGTGATACCAGTCCCAGATAGCAGCGTCAGCTATCAATCGGCGGTTTCCATTCTGTATATATTCAAGCTCGCCGCTATCCATAAGCTCGCGCAGTTTATTTTCCCCGATACCGCTAACTTTGCTCATTTGCTCAACGGTCTTTAACATAGGGAATACAGGGATAGCGGGGCTTGCAGTTTCCTTTTTTGCCATAGGAAAATACCCCCTTTCATAAATGGCTAAAAAGTCAGATTTACAAAAAGTGGGCTTTAATCAGACGGCTTCGGCAAGCTCCACGGGAATTGCACCCCTGCATGGTTCTCATGCAGCCCTACCCATTACCTGCGACGCTTCTAACGCTCGGATTATGGCGGTAGGGGAGTATCATTATACCGATATATGGATTGTGGCGGCAGACGTGCCAAGGTCTGCTATGGAACGCTGATAGTTCTCGCTCGGTGTTTCTCCCGCCTTTCGGTCATCGCGTATCAGCCCAACGGCTCCCCATATATCGAATGTATCTGATTTGCCCTATGCTGCGTCGCCGTTATCTTGCGCCGCTTTCTTTGTCAAGGTGCTGCGATAGTCTGAATATGTGGAACGGAAAGGGGAACGTCCACATACTATGTCAGTCTATCTTATAGTCCAGAACAGCCCGCATGAGCTTCGCTTGCAGCCGGTCGCGCATATCCTCGTCTATGCCGTAATAAACATTGCCGTATTCATCACGCACTTTACGGGTAGACAGGTAGGCTATGTAGCTTGCGTAGTGCTGCACAACGATTTTCATTGCTTCGGGGTCGCCCTTTGTTGCGGCTAAAATAACCGGGTAAGGCAATAAGCCGCGTTCGTCGGGATTGTTGCTAATCGGTTCATTCATCGGCTTTCCTCCAAAAATCTTTTTAACAGCTCAAAAGAGCTTGTCCGTCGAAATTGTACTGTGCTGCGCGGTATCTTCATCAGCTCCGCGATTTCTGCGTCTTTCATATCAAAGAAGTAATACAACAGTACAGCTTGACGCTTTTCTTCCGGCAAAGAGTGAAGCGCGTCGGCAAGCTGTTTCGCCGTAATTTCTTTCCCAGCGACAAAGAAAGATTTTTCAGCTTCATCATTTACAAAATACTTGTCGCAAGTGTAAAGCTGATTTTCTTCCTGTGGCGACAGGTCTGAAAAAGTGACTTCATGCTTTTTCCGATACTTTCTTTCTCGGATAGCGTCGATAGCTTCATTCCTCAATACCGCTTTGCAAAAGCCGTTGAATGTGCAGCGTTTCTGCCATTCAATGCGATTAGGTTCCATATTCTCACCCCCTTTCGTACCCGGTGGGGGCAGGTTTATTTCTCCCCTTTCGCAAACCCTCGACGGACGCGCGAAAGATTTTGCCAACTGGGGAGCAAACTTTTTCAAAAAATTTTTGAAAAAGCAAAATGCGCCTGTCCGAAAAGCCCGGACAGGCGCATAAGTATAGTAAAAAGTATTCAGATGATTTGACAGTTCATATTCAAGGGTAGAAATGTCCCCGGCGGTGGTCGGGCTTTTTTTGATAAGTCAAAGAATGTAAGAATTTGTCGATACAGTTTATAGCTCATGGCGGTTCCCTCCTAAAGCCGCCATGTCTTTTACATGGTTTAGGGTCGTCGTAGGTTTCTGATAGGCAAAAAGAAACGGCGGCTCTGAAAATCAAAGCCGCCGAAAAATAGTAGGCGCGTGAAAATGCTTCTGCTCTGCGACGGCTTTTTTTCTTTTGCCGTCGTCCGGCAGATTATTTTTTTATGAGTAAGGGAGAAAAATCAATCGTAATCTTAAAAATATGGTCTTGTATCTCAATTATTGGATTTTTGCAATTCATCAACAGCAACAGCTTTTTTACAATATAAAGTCCCTGTCCAGATGTACCGTTACTCCTTGAAATATCTGCCACATAAAAGCGCTCCAACAATTTTGAATATTCTTCTGTAGGAATAGTTGCAATAGGATTTTTGATACACAGTTGAACAGAATCTGTATTATAAATTAGCTGAACTACAACATTACTTGTAGTGGAAGTTATCGCATTGAATATAAGATTCTGTATAATGCGAATACACGCTTTTCTATCAGCATTAAGATAAATATTCACATCAGGTATTTCTATTTGCGGTTCAATTCCATTAACACTGAAAGTCGAATAGTTGTCCAACAGGATTTCGGTAAGCAATGAGCATAATTCAACTTTTCCATAATAAAATGGATATTGTCCTGCTTCCAAAAGAGAGATTTGATAAAAGTCGTCTATGAGACGTTCTAATCTCAAGGCTTTTCCTGATAATGCTGAAATATATTCTTGTCTTTTTTCGTCCGGCGCACTTGATAAAAGCTGCAAATATCCGCGAATAGAAGTTAGTGGTGTCCGTAAATCGTGAGAAAGGCAAGAAATATTCTCTTTAAGTTCATCCTCCTTTTTTCGGATTTCTCCCAGATAAATGTTATCTTTTGATACGATTTGATTTATGATTTCCACTAAATGCTCCAACCGCCTATCAGTTAAAGATATTGTAACTAACTTTTTCGTTTCTCCATTCAGAATAGCATTTAGTTGGACGTTCACTTTGTGTATCTGCATTTTCCAGTTAATTAAAGAAATTGAAAGGATAATGACCAATACTACTAGAACAAGAAACAGAATCGCCCAACCCATATTCTACCTCCTTGTTTTTACTTGATTTCTTTCTTACTCATAGCAATGCCGCCGACAATCAAAAGCAAAATGCCCCCCATGAAATAAAATGGTAAATGTTCGATAATCCCCATTGTGCGGCAAGAACAAAAATTCATCCAATAGTACATAGGATTTCCATACACAAAAATTTTCAAAGGTATTGAAGCCGCGTCCATATTACTCCATAGCATTAAATAAACAGACGCTCCGCTGAATACATATAAGCAGCAAATTCCAGTTACAACCCCTATATTTTGAATGATAACACACAGGAAAATAGAAATGCTTTCAAATGCTAACAAAACGATTCCACAAGCCAGTGCCCATCCAAACAGGGTTAGTGCTTCACTCGCAGACGGAATATAACCGGATTGTATGATTTCGATAACGAAAAATGCAGCGACAAAAATCAGATATGTTATCAGGGACACTGCCAATATTGTAATTGCCTTGGTGTAATAGAGAATAGTCCGTTTAGTACCGTATGCAACAGACAACTTGATTGTGCCCGTGTTATATTCTTTTGTAAAAAATATGGTCGCAAATACAAGGCAAACAATCCAGAAAAAGGCTGTGTATGCAAGGGATGAGCGGGCAACAGTTTGAAAAGTTGGCATTTCACTGGATAAGTAACATTTAGCTTGAAAGCCGATTACACTTTCTGTTCCGTCTCCTGCTCCGAAAAAAGTCATATCGCCAAGTGCAAAGGAGACCATTACAAGTGCCACACATACGCCTAATATAGCTATCATTATTTTTGAGCGAAACAATTTATAAAATTCAGCTTTAAAATGGTTAATCATTTTGGCACCCTCCTATCAAATTAGTGTAATAAGTTTCAAGACTATCTCCAGATTGTGCTAACTGATAAATCGTAATATTATTTGCACTTAGCAACGCTGATACTTTTCCGGCATTTTCAACATAATCATATAGATGAATACTTTTATCTGGCATAACAGAAAAATTTGAAGTATTCAGTTCGCTTTCCAACAAAGCACTGGTAGTAGCTACATCATTAACCTGTAATAATAAATGCTTTTTGCAGCGTTGCTCTAACTCTGCCGCAGTAATTTCCTGCAAAAGTTTCCCCTCATGTAAGATACCGTATCTATTGGCTAATTGATGAAGCTCCGAGAGAATGTGACTTGAAATTAAAATAGTAATTCCACGTTCTTCATTTAACCTTTTTAGTAAGTTTCTTAATTCAATAATTCCAGTAGGGTCTAATCCGTTAATTGGTTCATCCAGTACGAGAAATTCAGGATTTCCAAGCAAAGCGATTGCAAGAGCTAATCGCTGCCGCATACCCAAAGAAAAATCTTTTGCTTTTTTCTTTCCGGCGTCTCTCAGATTGACCAATTCCAGAGCATTATCAATGCAAACCTTTCCAGGAATACCACGTTGCAGGCGTTGTACCTCCAAATTTTCATGGGCTGTCATATCAAGATAAAGAGAAGGACTCTCAATAATACAACCAATGCGCTCACGCTGTTTTGCGAGTTTCTTATCACTCTTACCGAACAAAGCAATATTGCCAGTTGTAGGTTCTGCTAACCCAGTTAATAAACGGATCATGGTCGTTTTACCTGCACCGTTTTCTCCGATAAACCCATAAATGTCTCCCTGCATTACAGACATAGATACTTGATTTAGGGCCAGTGTGTTGCGATACTTTTTCG
>ENA-OUPO01000431-OUPO01000431.1-human-gut-metagenome-genome-assembly--contig:-NODE-431-length-18903-cov-5.33489_pt1 | contig 18903 bp, 15 predicted proteins | sample MGYA00237940_ERZ548809 | MGnify/ENA primary metagenome ERZ548809 (study PRJEB26490, sample SAMN05194695) | human gut metagenome | biome: terrestrial biome; feature: human-associated habitat; material...
GCGGCCAGCGCCTGCCCGCACCAGAACATCTGGACGGCCAGCCCCAGCAGCGGGTGAAGCATCGCCGCACCCCAGCAGACAAGGCCCGTGAGCAGCAGCGTCCCCACCGGCAGACAGAACGCCACCACTGCACCGCCCAGCAGCTCGCCCTGAGGCGTTTTGGGCAGGCGGGCGCGGAGGAATTTTTCCAGCCGGGAGATGGCTTTGCCCATGTACACCACCGGGTGGGGCAGCCACGCCGGGTCGCCGAAAATGGCATCCAGCACGAAGCCTCCCAGCACAGCCCAGGCGGTCATCATACGCCGGCCTCCGCGTCTTTCGTGTACTGCACGGTCTTCACGAGGCGGAGCTGGCGCTTCTCGGCCCAGTCGGCGGCGTCCAGCACATAGCCGCCCGCGTTGGGGCCGCACCACGCATAATAATCGCGCCTGGGCAGGGCGTACCGCTCCATCGCCGCCATCTGGGTGCCGCCGTGGGCCAGGATGACCAGCAGCTCTTCGCCGTCGGCCAGCGCCTTGTCCACCAGAGCAGAGAAGGCGCTGCAGATGCGGTTCGAGAAGTCGTCCTTCCGCTCACCATCGGGGCATTTGCTCTCGCAGTTGGCCTGCACCCACGCCTGATAATCGGCGTCGTGCTCCATCTCGACGTAGTTTTTGCCCTCGAAACTGCCGAAGCACATTTCCTGCAGGTCTTTCACGACCACGAGCTCTGCCTCCGGGAAGAGCACCCGGGCCGTCTGGGCCGTCCGCTGCAGCGGGGTGATATAGACCACCTTCGGGTCGATGTCGGCCCGGCGCAGCTGGCTCAGGCCCTCCGCCGAGAGCGGGATGTCGCGCTGGCCCTGATAGCGCTTCTGGGCGTTGTATTCGGTCAGGCCGTGACGCAGCAGATAAATCAACATTGGGGTAATTCTCCTTTCAATACCGTCGGGATGCCGCAGAACATCTGCACCACGCAGTCGGCGCGCTCTGCCAGCAGGCAGGCCAGCCGTCCGGCGGCCTCCCGCCCGGCGCGCTCCTCAGCATCCATCGGGACAACACCGCCGCCGACCTCGGTGGCGATGACAATATCATATTCCGCCAGCTCCCGGGCCAGCGTTTCGAGCTGCTCCGGGGTCTGAGTCTCGGCGGCGGCGTCCTGCACATCGGCGATGACGCTGCCCCGGAAGTTCCGCGCAAAGGTGCGCTTGCCGCTGTAAAGCGGCCCTGTGATAAACATCATTTACAGCACTCCTCCCCACTGGCTGACGGCCAGCGCCGCCAGCATCCACAGCTCGGCCCGCTGTAAAAACCACCCGGCCAGGTCGCCGGTGATGCCGCCAAACTGCCTTTTGGCCACGAAATAATAGCGCCACAGCGCCAGAAGCGCCGCCGCCGCCAGCCCGCCGCCGCCCAGCGCCGTCAGCGCCAGGATGAGCAGAGCCGACAGGCCGCAGAGGAAGCGGCAGACGGTCTGCTTGTCGGCCGCTGTGGCAAAAGTATGGGCGAGGCCGGTGTCTTTCGCCAGCGGGAACGCCGCCACGGCAAAGCCCGACAGCGCCCGCTCCAGCACCAGCGCCAGCGTCCAGCACAGGCCCGCCCGGGGTGTGAACCGCACACTGCCGCAGAGTCCGAAGTAGGCCACAAAGTAGCAGCACAGCCGGATGACAGCGAAGGCCCCACAGTGGGAGTCTTTCAGAATTTCAAGCTTTTTTTCGCGGTCGCCGTAGCTCGAGAGGGCGTCCGAGGTGTCGGCATAGCCGTCGAGATGGATGCCGCCGGTGACGGCCACCGGCACGAGGCAGAACACCGCCGCCCGGGCCAGCCCCGGCAGGGGCAGGACGCCGCAGAGACACCACAGCCCGCCGCACACCAGCCCGATGAGGGGGAAGGCACACATGGCGTACCGCATATTTTTTTCATTCCACTCGAACTGCGGCACCGGCAGGGCCGAAAACATCGCAAAGGCCACCGCGATGGTCTGCAAAACAGTCACAGCTTTTCTCCCCCTTTGTAGTACACCGGCAGGCCGCAGACCACCCGGCAGACGTTGTCCGCCCGGGCGGCGAAGGCGTTGTTCACCTGCGCCAGCGCCAGCAGATACTGGTCGGTGTCGCCTGCGTAGTCGGCACCGCCGCTGAACACCTCGTTCGATACGACGATAAGGTTATCACACCCGGCGGCGAGGCGTTCCAGCCCGGCCAAAACGGCCTCGGCGGTGTGTTTTCCTGCCCCGCCGGGGCTGTAAAGCTCGTTGGCGACGAGGTTGCCGAGGTCTTCCAGCAGGACGGTCCCCCGGCCGGGCAGAGCCAGACGGTCGAGGTGGAGCGGGCATTCCAGCGTTTCGAACTGCTTTTGCGCCCGCATTTTCCGGTGCTTTTCCACCCGGGCGGCGCACTCGGCATCCCAGACCTGCATGGTGGCGAGGTAATAGCGGGGCAGGCCGGTCTTGAGCACAAGGCTCTCGGCGTAGGCGCTTTTGCCGCTGGCCGCGCCGCCGAGCACCAGCGTCAGCATCCTTCGCCCTCCTGCGGCGTGTAGGCTTCGATGCCGCCCTCTTCAAAGGAATAACAGCCATTGTAGACGGCCAGCGCCATGTCCCACAGCGGGATGGCGGCCACCGCGCCGGTGCCTTCGCCCAGATGCAGGCCCGCCGTGATGAGGGCTTTTTTGTTCAGCGCGTCCAGCACCAGTTTTGCGGCCGGCTCGGTGGAGCAATGGCTTGCAAAAACAGCCTTGGCCGCTGCCGGGCAGAGCCGAACAGCGCAGAGCGCCGCCACACAGCTGATGAAACCGTCGGCCAGCACCGGCACACCTTCCAGCGCACCGCCGAGAAAGATACCGCAGAGCCCGGCAATATCGAAACCGCCCAGCTTCGCCAACACGTCCAGTGCATCGGCAGAGTCGGGCTGATTTTTTGCGATGCCGCGATGGATAGCATCGATCTTCCGGGCAAGTCCCTCGTCCGAAAGGCCCGCGCCCCGGCCCGTCATCACTTCGACGGGCTGGCCCAGCAGCACAGCGGCCACGGCGCTGGATGTCGTGGTGTTGCCGATGCCCATCTCACCGGTAGCCAGCAGGCCGACGCCCGCTTTCTTCTGCTCCCGCACCAGCTGGATGCCCCTGCCGATGGCCTCCACAGCCTCAGCCCTGCTCATAGCCGGGCCGAAGGTGAAGTCCGCTGTGCCGGGGGCGATGCGGCAGTCGAGGACGCCCGGGACCGGTTCGCCCGCGATGCCCATATCCACCGGCACCACCTCGCACCGGGCGGTCTGTGCCATCCGGCAGACGCTGGTGCGGCGGGCAGCGAGGTTCTGAGCCACGACGCGGGTCACGCTGCTGTCGGTCTGGCTGACGCCCTGGGCCACCACACCGTTATCGGCGCAGAGCACCAGCACCGCCCGGCAGGAAATATCCAGCTTTGCGCTGCCGGTGAGGGCGGCGGCGTCCTCGATGGTCGTTTCCAATCCGCCCAGCCCGCCCAGCGGCTTTGCAAGGCTGGCCCAGTGGGCGTGCGCCGCCGCCCGGGCGGCTTCGTCCGGCGGCGTGACGGCCGCACAGAGGGCGGCGAGTTCTGTCTCAGTCATGGTCTCTCCTGTAATTTTCAGCCGCGGCGGCAAAGCGCTGCGGCAGGGGCGTACCCGCCCAGTACAAATGCGGGAAGCCCGCATAGAAATGCTCGTTTACAGATCCGCACCGCCACGCTGCGCCGCCCACCGGCTTTTTTGCCGCGAGGGCCGTGCCGTTGGCGGTGGAATCCCAGTGGTGGAATTCGTGGATGGGAAAGCTCTCCCCGGCCCGGAAGAGCATACTGTCCGAGTCTGCGCTCAGCGCGGCGTAGCCGAAGCGGACGAGACGTCCGGCATCTTTTGCTTCGCCCGGCAGAACGCCCACCATCGGCCAGCTCTGCCCCTCGGCGTCCGTGAGGCTCTGCCCCAGATAGAGGAAGCCCCCGCACTCGGCCGCTGTGGGCAGACCGGACTCGATTTTTTGCTTTATCTCGCGCAGAAGCGAGGTATTTTCACTCAATTCTCTTGCGTGAAGTTCCGGGTAGCCGCCGGGCAGATACAGCCCGCCGATGTTTTCCGGCAGAGCCGTGTCGCGGAGAGGGCTGAAAAAGACCACCTCTGCCCCGGCGTCCCGGAAGGCTTCCAGCGTCTCGGCGTAGATAAAGCAGAACGCCTCGTCCTGCGCCACGGCGATGCGGACGCGGGCCGGAAGCGTCTCCGGCTGCACCGGCAGGACGGGCGGCTCCTTTTCGCAGAGGGCCAGCAGGCGGGGCCAGTCGATGTGCTCCTCCACCGCGTCGGCCAGAAGGGCCAGCTTCTGCTGTAAATTTTCCACTTCCGCCGCCGTGTAGAGGCCCAGATGGCGGGAACCGATGACGGTCTCCGGGAGTTTCGGCAGAAAGCCCAGCACCGGAAGACCCGTCTCTTCTTCCAGCATCGGGGCCAGCAGAGCGTGCATCCGTGCCGTGCAGTTGTTCAGCAGGATGCCTGCGATGTGACTGGGAGTGCGGAAGTTTACGAGCCCGTTCAACTCTGCGGCCAGCGTCAGACTCTGACCCTTTGGCTCCACCACCAGCAGCACCGGCAGACCCAGCGTGTCGGCCAGATGCCACGCACTGGCCCTGTCGCTGACGCCCCCGAGGCCGTCGTAAAAGCCCATGGCCCCCTCGCACACCGCCGCACCGTGTCCGGCGGTACCCTTCGCGTAGAGGGTGCGCACCATCTCGGGCGCAGAGAAAAAGAGGTCGAGGTTGCGGCTCTCCACCCCCAGCACGGCCCGGTGGAACATGGGGTCGATGTAGTCCGGCCCGTTCTTGAAGGCGCAGGGCGCACAGCCCCGCCGCTTCAGCGCCATGAGCAGGGCGCAGGTCATGGTGGTCTTGCCGCTGCCCGAGCGGGGCGCCGCCAGCAGAAACTGTATCATGTCATTCTCCTGTGATGAGGTAGATGGGGTTCTGGGCCATCATAAGGTGCAGTCCGCCCACGGCCCTGGCCCGACTGACGGCGATCTGGCTCACCTGCACGGTCCGGCCTTTGGCCGTCAGCGCGGCCATCGCCGCCGAAAGGCTCTCAAGGGCGATGGCCGACACGCAGATGCGGGCGTCGGGGTTCTTATCCAGCGCGGCGTCCACGATGGCGGCAAGGCTGCCCTTGCTGCCGCCGATGAAAACAGCGTCCGGCGCGGGCAGGTCCGAAAGGGCGGCGGGGGCAAGCCCCTCCACGAGGACGAGGTTCCGGGTCCTGAATTTTTCGCGGTTGGCTTTGATGAGCGCACATCCCTCCGGCCTGCACTCCACCGCGTACACCCGGCCTCGGGGCGCAGCCAATGCCAGCTCCACGCTGACGCTTCCCGTCCCGGCCCCCACGTCCCACAGGATGTCTTCCGGGCGGACGGCCAGCTTCGCCAGCACAGCGGCCCGGACTTCCTGCTTGGTCATGGGAACGTCGCCCCGCTCGAAGGCTTCGTCCGGCAGGCCCGGAGCGCGGCGGGGCAGCACCTCCGCCGCCTCCACGAGAAGGACGCTCAGGCTGTTGAAGCGGCCTGCGGCCAGCTCTTTGACGCTGCCGCGGAAGAGCTTTTCTTCCGGCGTGCCGAGGCACTGGCCCACGACGCCCTGCACGTCCCCGAAGCCCTCTGCCGCCAGCTGGGCGCAGAGGGTGGCGGGGTCTTCGCTGCCGCCGGTGAGGAAGAAGGTGGGTCTGCCCTGCATACACTCGGCCACCGGGTCACAGGTGCGGCCATGGGCCGAAACAAGGTTCCACCCCTGCCACGGACGGCCCAGCGCCGCCGCCAGCAGCTGGATGCTGGAAAGGCCAGGCAGCACCCGGGCGCGGACGCCGAGGGCCTCCAGCTTTTCCATCATGGAGGACGCGCCGGAGTAAAAGCCGGTGTCGCCGCTGTAGACCAGCACGGCGTTCTCTGCGCCGGAAGTCTGCAGCAGCTCTGCCACCTCGTCGGGGCGGTAGGCGGCGGCGCGGTTCTCGGTGCAGCCGGCAGGCAGAACTGCCAGCAGACGCCGTGCGCCCAGGATGAGGTCGGCCTGCCGCAGTGCGGCCAGGCCCTGAAGGGTCAGGTTCTCCGGCTGGCCGGAACCCATGCCGATGAGTGTCACATTCATCTTATCATCTCCTTGCAGCGTTTCAGCACCTCGAAAGCCGTCTCGCCCTGCTCGGGCGGGCGGCGGATGACCACCAGCTGCGCCCCGGCGGCAGAGGCGGCGGCGGCTTTTTCGTCGAAGCCTCCGGCTGCGCCGCCGTCCTTGGTGACGAGCCAGCGGATATGGAACTGCTCCATCATGGCCTGATTGAGGGCAAAGCTGAAGGGGCCCTGCATGGCGATGATGTTGCGGTGGGGGATGTTCGCCGCCTCACAGGCTGCGATGCTTTCCAGCGTGGGCAGGACGCGGGGGTAGAGCCGCTCGGGCGGGATGGCCGCGAACTGCGCCAGCTCCTTGGCCCCGGTGGCCAATAGAAGGTTGCCCTCTTTTGCGGCCAGCGCCTCGGCTGCCTGCTTTGCGCTCTCAAAGACGAGACAGTTTTCCGGCAGCGGACTGGCCGGGCGCAGCAGGCGGAGGTATCCTACCCCGGCCTTCTCTGCCGCTGCTTTGATGTTTTTGGTCGCCTCCACTGCGTAGGGGTGGGTGGCGTCGATGCAGAGGGCGGCATCCCCCAAGAGCGCGGCCATCTCATCGGGCAGGAGCCGCCCGCACCGGACGGTGACGCCGGGGGTGCTTCCCTGCTCTTCCTGCCCCAGCGGGGTGGCCACGCTGACGGTGACTTCGATGCCCAGTGCCGCCAGCTGGCGGGAAAGCTCCCGCCCCTCGGTGGTGCCGCTGAAAACGACGACATTCATCGGCGGTACCCCCGCGGCGTGACCATCCGCCCGCTCAGCGCGCGGGTGGCGGCGTTGCCCACAAAGACGGTGGTGAACATATCCACCTCAGTGTCCCGGAGCTGGCTGAGGGGCAGGATGTGCTTTTCCTGCCCTTCCCGGCCGATGTTCCGCACAGAACCGCAGAGGATGTCCGGGGCTTTGCCGTTCGCCAGCAGGACGTCCACGGCCCGGCGCAGATAGTCCGGGCGGCCCTTGGACGAGGGATTGTACAGCGCCAGTGCGAAATCGCCCTGGGCGGCGCAGACCAGACGCTTTTCGATGACCTCCCACGGCGTGAGACGGTCCGACAGCGAGATGACGCAGAAATCGTGGGCCAGCGGCGCACCCAGCACCGCCCCGCCGCTGAGGGCGGCGGTCAGGCCGGGGACGACCTCCACATTGACATCCGGGTACTCTTCGGCCAGCTCCAGCAGCGGGCTGGCCATGCCGTAGACCCCGGCGTCGCCGGAGCAGACCAGCGCCACGTCCCGACCCGCCCGGGCGGTGTCCAGCGCCCAGCGGCAGCGGTCGATCTCCCGGGTCATGCCGGTGGTGTAGCACTCTTTTTCCGGGTAGAGGGGGCGCACAAGGTCGATGTAGACCGTATAGCCGCACAACACCTCGGCCTGCTGCAAGGCGCTCTGCGCCTGCACGGTCAGAAACTGTCCGCCGCCGGGGCCAAGCCCCACGACGAACACGGTCTTTTTACTCTCACTCATTGCTCTGTCCTCCAATCGGGTGCAAAGGGGCGGACGGCCAGCGCCAGCGTCACGCCGCCGCCTGCCGTTTTGGGCAGAAGGAGCGTCCCGCCCGAGGCTTTTACCGCCGAGCGCTCACAGACGTTGTCCACGCCGGTGACACTTGCCACAAAGGCCGACGGGGTGAACTGTCCCGGCACGGCCCGCAGTTCGTCGGCCGGATAGAATGTGATGGGCCAGCCGTGGACTTTGCAGAACTCTGCAAGCCCCGGCTCATCTTTTTTCAGGTCGATGCTGGCGGCGGCGCAGACCGCCGCCGGGCTGAGGCCGGACGCGGCACAGAACGCTGCAAAGGCTTCTTCCAGCTGCTGGGCCGTCGTGCCGCGGCGGCACCCCACCCCCAGCACTCCGATGCAGGGGACGAGGTGGAGCGCCTCGCCCTGCGGCGTGAGGGTCAGGGCGAAGTCGGCGGCTTCGGGTGCGTCAGCCTTTTTCACTCCGGCGGGGGTCTCCCCCGCCACCGGCCACGGCGACCAGTACCGGACCGTCTGCCCGGCCAGCAGGGCGCCGCTGACGCGCTTGATGCGCTCCGGCTCAAGGACAGCGCAGTTCTGGGCCTTGGCCCAGAGGTCCACGGCGAAGAGACCGTTGACGTCGGTGGCCGTCGTGATGACCGGCACCGCGCCGCACGCTTTTGCCAGCGCCCGGGCCAGCGCGTTGGCACCGCCCAGATGGCCCGACAGGAGCGGCACGGCGAAGTTCCCGCCCTCGTCCACGACCACCACCGCCGGGTCGGCGGCCTTGCTCCTGCAGTGGGGCGCGATGGCCCGCACCGCGATGCCCACAGCTCCCACAAAAATCAGGGCCTCATCCTGTGCAAAATGCTCCTCCGTCCAGCCTTTCAGGGTCACGTCTCCGCCGCAGCGGCTCACGCTGCCGGGCAGAGCTTCCGCCAGCCGATGGGCCAGCGCCTCGCCTTTTGCGGTGAAGGCCAGATATGCCCGGCTCACTGCCCGGCCTCCGTCCCCTGCCGGAACTCGGTGGTAAAGGCGGGGTCATAGAGCTTGCTGCGCTCGTAGTTTTCGCCCAGAAAGTCGCCTACGACGATGAGGGCGGTCTTGGTGATGCCGTTTTTGCGGGTCTCCTCGGCCAGTGTGGAGACTGTGCAGCGCACCACCTTCTGCTCGGGCCAGGTGGCCTTATAGACCACAGCGGCAGGGGTATCGGGGCGGTAGCCGCCGCTCTCGAGAAGGGCCTGCCGGACTTTGTCCACCAGCCCGATGGAGAGGAAGATGACCATGGTAGCCCCGTGCGCGGCCAGCTTTTCCAGCTGTTCGGCCTCGGGGACAGGGGTGCGGCCCTCCATCCGGGTGATGATGACGGTCTGGCTGACGTTGGGCAGGGTGTACTCGGCACAGAGTGCCGCCGCCGCACCGCAGAAGCTGGACACGCCCGGGGTGTCGTCATAAGGGATGCCGTCAGCATCCAGCGCGTCCATCTGCTCCCGGATGGCCCCGTAGAGGCAGGGGTCGCCGGTGTGGAGGCGGACCGTGGTTCCGCCGGCCTTTTCGGTGGCGCGGATGGTGTCCAGCACCTGTTCCAGCGTCATTTCCGCGCTGTTGTAGATGGCACAGCCGGGCTTCGCCAGCCCCAGCAGGGCCGGGTTGACGAGACTGCCCGCGTAGATGATGCAATCGGCATCGGCCAGCAGGGCCGCGCCCCGCCGGGTGATGAGGTCGGGCGCACCCGGCCCGGCTCCTACAAAATGGACCATATCTTACCCCTCCTTCACCAAAATCGTTGCGAAATAGCCCGCCGACCGGGCTGGGTCATAATCGGTCAGGTCGGGCCAGACCTCCTCGTTCGGCAGGCCGCAGTTACAGACCAGCGTCTCGGGCAGCTGACGGCCCGATTTCATCAGCACTTTTGCGCCCGGTGCGGCCAGCACCTCAGCGGCGCAGCGCCCCGGGGCGATGGTCAGCGGCTGCTCCATGCCGCCCGTCAGGGACTGGCCCAGCCGGGCCGCAGCGGCGCAGAAGCTCGTCACGCCGGGGAGCATCACGGTCTTGCAGCCCTCGGCCTCCAAGATCTCCTGCAGGTAGCCGAAGGTGGCGTAGACGGACACATCGCCGAGGTTGAGCATGGCGACATCCTGCCCGGCGTCAAGATATTCTTTCACGGCCCGGGCCGCCTCGATGTGGGCGGCTTTCTGCACCGCCGGGTCAAGGCTCATGGCGAAGCGCAGCGGCAGGATGGTCTTGCCGCTCAGCTCCACCGCACCTTTTGCGATGTCCAGCGCCAGCATCCCGCCCTTCGGGGTCTGGGGCGCGGCGATGACCGGACAGTTTTCGAGGCGGCGGACAGCCTGCAGGGTCATGAGCTCCGGGTCGCCCGGGCCGACGCTGACGCCGTAAAAAGTGCCTATCCGTTTTTCCATTCGTCCAGCAGCTCCTTTGCAGTCCTGGTCTGGCCCAACGGGCCGTATTGGTTCGAGAAGAGCACCGCGCCCACCCGGAACGCCCCGGCGGCGCGGCGGTCGAGGTGGAGCTGGATGGCGTCCAGCAGACTGGACAGCACCGGTTCTCTCATCTCTGCTTCGTCTAAGATCTCCATGCAGGCGTCGGTGGTAGCCGCGTTCATCAGGGCCGCGCAGACGTCCCGGGATGCACCGCAGAGGGCGGCGTGGGCGCAGAGCAGCTCGGTGCGGCAGTCGGCTGTGCGGGAGTGGGTGTTCATGACGCCGCCCGCCAGTTTGACCAGCTTGCCGATGTGGCCCACCAGCACCACCTCTTCGAAGTGGGATGCCGCCGCCATATCCATCGTATCCCCGATGAAGTTCGAGGTCTTGACCACCGGGATATTCTTCAGGGCAGGCATCTTCTCATGGAGATAGTCGAGGCCGTAGTTGCCCGGGGCAAGGATGAGCCGCCGGGGGCTTCCGGCCCGAAGCGCCGCCTGCCCCATTTCCAGCTGGATGGTGTCGAGGATGGCCTGCTGGCTCATGGGCTCGACGATGCCGCTGGTGCCGAGGACGCTGAGGCCCCCTTTCACGCCCATATGGGGGTTGAAGGTGCGCTTCGCCGTTTCGGCCCCGCCCTCGATGGAGATGGTGACGTCAAAACCGCCCGCGTACCCGGCAGATTCGGCCTCTTTTTCCAGCGCTTCCTTTATCATGGCCCGGGGGACGTGGTTGATGGCAGCTTCGCCCACGGGCTGGTCGAGACCGGGCTTTGTCACCCGGCCCACGCCCTCACCGCCGTGGATGCGCACCTCGCCGGACAGCTCGGGCCGGAGGGCGACACCGGCGATGACCGGCAGACCGGTGGTCACGTCCACATCGTCGCCGCCGTCCTTCCGGATGGCGCACTCAGCCCCCTCGCCGGACAGGCGGCAGAAGATGGGCTCCACCTCCACCACGATGCCCTTCGGGGTGCGGAGGGCCACCGTCTCGGGGGTGCGGCCGGTGAGCAGCAACCGTGCCGCGCCCGCCGCGCCCAGCGCCGCACAGGTACCGGTGGTATAGCCGCAGCGCAGGAGCTTCTGGCCGCTGCGGACATAGTGCTCAAAAAGCGGGCGCTTTTCCTCCGGCGCTTTTTCTTCGCCGTAGAGGAATGCGTACTGCTCATCGGTCAGAGCATAAATTTTGCAGATGTTTTCCCGGGCAAAGGCCTTTTCCGGCGTCATGACGTCCGAGACGCCCGCCGCCGAGACGCAGACGACCTTGTCGGAAACTTTCTGCGCCAGCTCCAGCTCGTGGAGGCTCAGGATGACGGCCATCTTCTTGTCGCGGGCGAGGCTTTTCAGGATGGCCAGCAATTCGGCCTTGCCCTTGATGTCGAGGAAAGACGTAGGCTCGTCCAATAATATCAGCTCCGGCTGCTGGCAGATGGCCCGAGCCAGCAGGACGCGCTGGCGCTGGCCGTCGCTGATGCGGTTGAAGTCCCGGCCCGCCAGCGCCTCGGCCCCCACGAGGGCCAGCGCGGCATGGACCTGACGCTTATCTTCCGCCGAGAGGACACCCAGCCGCCCCGTGTAGGGGTAGCGCCCGGCGGACGCCATCTCGAAGCAGGTGGTCAGCTCGGTGCGGCGGGGGTGGGGCACCATCAGAGCCATTTTGCGGGCGCGCTCCGGGCCGGAGTAGTCCGCGAGATCTTTGCCGTCCAGCAGGACAGCGCCCCCCTGGGGGGCCAGCTGCGCTGCCAGCGTCTTGAGCAGGGTGGATTTTCCCGCGCCGTTGGGGCCGATGAGGGTGAGGATGGTCCCCTTCCCGACGCCGAGTCCGATGTGCTCCATCAGGGGCGTTTTGCCGTAGCCGATGGCAAGGTCCTCGGCGCGGCAGTAGAATTTCGGATCGCTCATTCCCGTCCCTCCTGTGTCTGGCGGCGCACCAGCAGCCAGATGACCACCGGCGCACCGAAAACCGCCGTCACCGAGCTGATGGACAGCTCAGTGGGCGCGAACAGGCTGCGGGCGATGAGGTCGCAGAGCAGGCAGAACGCTGCCCCGCCCAGACAGCAGCCCGGCAGGACATAAAGGGGCTTTGCGCTGCCCAGCAGGTTCTTGACCAGATGCGGCACCGCGATGCCCACAAAGGAGATGGGGCCTGCAAAGGCCGTCACGCAGGCGGAAAGCAGGCTGGAAAGCAGCACGAGGGCCGTCGAGAAGGCCCGCACCGGTACGCCGACGCTCCTGGCGTAGCTCTCACCCATCTGGTAGGCCGCCATGGGCTTCGAGAGCAGGAACGCCGCCGCCAGCGCGGGCAGCACCACGCAGGCCGCTGCACCCACATTGGCCCAGGTCATGCCGGAAAAGCTGCCCATCGACCAGTTGTGGAGATTGACGATGTTGGAGTCCTGAGCGAAAGTCACTACGATGTCGGTGACAGCCGAGCAGATATAACCGATCATGATGCCGCAGATGACGAGGATGCTCATCCGCGGCACCCGCCGGGCCACCACCAACACAAAGGCCATAGCCGCCATCGAGCCTGCAAAGGCGGCGATGATGAGGGTGGCCGAGCTGGTGAGCAGCCCCTGCTGTAAAAACACCACCATCGTCAGGGCCACTGCCAGCTTTGCACCGCTGGACACGCCCATGACGAAGGGGCCGGCGATGGGGTTGGCGAAGAAGGTCTGCAGGAGGTAGCCTGCAGCTGAGAGGGCCGCGCCCAGCAGCACGACCATGACCGCCCGGGGCAGACGGAGCTGGAGCACGATGCCCACGGCCAGCGCATCTTCGCCCCGGCCCAGCAGAGCTGCCGCCACCGCGCCGGGCATCAGGGACACACTGCCCCAGAACAGATTGAGTGCAAACAGCACCGCGACCCCCGCCGTGAGGGCGAGGTACGCGAGGCTGAGGCGGCGGGTGGTGGTCATGACAAAGCTCCTTTTATACGATGCGCTGTAAGAAACGGAGGGACTCCGGGTCGGGCGAGCCCTCGGTGAAGACGAGGTTCATATCCGAGATGAGGTCGGCCAGCTCCATGCTCTGCTGGAAGAGGCTCTGGGCCGTACACCAGCAGTCGCCGGACTGGACGGCCTTGAAATCTGCCAGCATCGGGCATTTTTCGATGAGCTGGTCACGGGTCTCCATCACGCCCTCGATGGTGCTGTTGTAGATGAGGACGTCGGCGTCTCTGGCCCGGGCGTAGAACGTCTCCAGCGGCAGTTTGATGGTAGACTGGGCCGACGTCTCCCCCTCGAGGTCGTCGAAGATGTAGACGCCGCCGGCCATCCCCACCATCTGGGCCACATAGTCGCTGGTGCGGCGGACGGTGATGAGGTTGTTGGTGGTGATGGAGAAGAAGGCCGCGGTCTTGCCGGTGTTCTCCTGCTCGAGGATGGGGGCCACCTGCTCCACCTTCTGGCGAAAGACCTCTTCCGCCATCTCAGTCTTATTCAGCAGGATGCCGTAGAGCTTGAGCCACTCCATCCGGGCCAGCGGGCCGCTCTCGTAGCTCGAGCGCTCCACGAGGACCGGCACGCCGAACTTTTCCAGCTGCTCCTTGACCTCGGGGTCGTGGAGCACCATGGTGTTCTCGATGGCGAGGGTGCAGCCGGCGGCAAGGATGCGCTCATAGTCCGGGGCGCTGTACTTGCCCGCGTAGGCGATGCGGCCCTCCTGCATGGCCTGTCTGGCCTCTTCCACATACCAGCCCTCGGCCTTCGTGCCGGAGAGGGCGATGCTGTCCAGGGCATCCAGATGGACGAAGAGGTCCATCACCGAAGTGGAGACAAGATAAATATGATCCAGCGGCCGGCGCAGCACCACGACATCTTCGGGCAGGTCGTCCACCTCGGCGGCCCCTTCAGGGACGACGAGGAACCGCCCGGCGTCCGGGATGTCGATCATCACATAGCCGCCCTCATAGCAGTCGGCGGAAAACTGGGTGGCATAGTCCAGCGGATAGCTGTGGTCGAACACGAGGGATGCTGTATTGGCCGGGGCGGTCTTGTGCTGCCCGCAGCCAGCAAGGGCAAGGGCGGCGGCAGGCAGGGCTTTCAGGAAATTGCGGCGTTTCATCGTTACTTTGCCTCGATCAGGGATGCAGAGGCGAAGGTCAGCGTATACTCGATCTCATGCGGGGTGCTCATGGCGACGGTATCGCCCACCACATCCAGCGGGGTGTCGAGAGCAGTGACGGGGATCTCGAAGGTAGAGTTGCCCTCGGTGTTGGTGGGCAGATACTTTTCGCCATCCACCAGCATATAGTCGTAGTTGGGGCTGGACCAGACGATGGTGGCGGTCATCCTGCCGTCGGCCACAGTCAGAGCCGCCGGGCTTTCCACGGTGGCGCGGCCAGAGCCGCCCTCAAGGGTCACGTCACAGGTGTAGGTGCCGTCGGCAAGCGCCTCCTTCATCGTGGGCTGTGCATTGCGGACGCTGACGGTGTGGTCGTACCACTTGCCCTTCTTGCCGAGGATGGCAACGGAGAAGTCCGTGTCAAGTGCCTCCACCGGGATGTCGAAGCCGTACACCTCATCCGAGGTGCCGTCGCTGTAGTTCACCACATCGGTGGTGGGCTGGAGCCAGTCGGCCTCGTGGGAGGCCGCGTCCTCTGCCGTGCCGACGTAGAGGTTGACGATGTTCTTGGAGACAAGGCTGACGTGGAGCGTCATCCGGCCCTCCTTCACAGTCAGCGCGCCTTTTCCGTCGAATGCCTCATTGGCGTGGAACATGGAGCTGTCGGTGTCAAAATCAGCGGCGTAGGTGCCGTCGGGCAGAGCAGCCTCTGCTGCCGGTTCGGAAGCTGCCTCGCTCACGGCAGAGGAAGCCGCAGCCTCGGAGGAAGCGGCAGAGCTGGCCGGGGTGCCGGATGCGCCGCAGCCGGTGAGTGCGCCAACCAGCATTGCACCGGCCAGCAGAAGAGCGAATTTATTGTTCAGTTTCATGATGATATACCTCGATGTGTCTATTTTACAGAAAAGATTATAACACGCAATGGCCTGAATTCAAAGCAGACGGAAAAGAAATTGCCCGAAAAGGCACTCCTTTCCGGGCAATCATAGAATCAGAATCAGCCGTTCAGGGAATCGACAGCGGCCTTGGTGTGTGCGACGTAGAGCTGCTGGATGTCAGCGATCTCGCCCAGACCGGCGATCTGGCAATCGACAGAGTCGAATTCGCCGGATGCCTCGAACTGGCTCTTCCAGGAATCCTCGTCGTCGCCAGCCATATCGTTGTTGGCGTGGTCACCTGCAACGACCATCAGGGGACGCAGGACGACCTTGGTGTAACCGGCGGCCTTGACAGCTTCGATGACGTTCTCGCAGGCAGTCTCCTCAGGCTCGCCCTCGACGGTGCCGATGAAGACATTCTTGTAGCCCAGAGCGTTCATCTGAGCCTGCATCTGGCTGTAGCTCACCTTTGCGGTGTGAGAGGTGCCGTGGCCCATGAAGACGAAGGCGGTGCCGTCCGCAGCAGCGGCGTCCAGACTGTCGAAACCGGCGGTCTTGACGGCCTCAGCGGTGATGGCCTTGGCGACAGCCTCCTTGTCGGCGTTGATGACGGTGGCATCGCTGCCCACCTCGCCCAGCAGAGGCTCGGCGATGGCGACGGACTCGAACTTGTCGCGGTAGCTGTCCACCATCTCCATCATCTCGTCGTACTCAGCGCCATGCATCAGATGGGTGGGCTGGACGACCAGATTCTTCACGCCGTTGGCAACAGCGCGCTCCAGAGCCTGCTCCATGTTGTCGATCTTCTCGCCGTCACGGGCCTGGACATGGTTGATGATGATCTGTGCGGTGAAGGCACGGCGGACAGACCAGTCGGGATATGCGGCCTGGATGGCGTCCTCGATGCCCTTGATGTCCGCTGCGCGGCTGTCGTTGAACGAGGTGCCGAAGCTGACGACCAGGATCTCGTTGTCGCCGATGTTGTCCTGGTTGCGGGCGTCGTCCTTAGAGGCGTCGCCGGTGTCGCGGCCAAAGTAATCGGGGTCAGCCTCTTCGCCCTCGACCAGCTCCTTCTGGGCGTCGGTCAGGGCGTCCCATGCAGCCTTGGCGGCCTCGCACTGGGCGTCGGTGTTCTCGTTGCGCTCCTGCACATAGATGGCGTCGATGAGGTCTGCCACGTTCTTTGCTGCCATTTCATCAGCCTCCTCGCTGCTCACCTCGCTGGCGGCAGCAGCGCTTGCGGCGGTGCTGCTGGCGGCAGTGGAAGAAGATGCACCGCAGCCGGTGAGCACACCGGCACACAGGGCCAGTGCGGCGGCAGCGGCGGTGACGCGCTGCCAGTTCTTGTTGGTTGCCTTACGCATTGTTTGAGTCCTTTCTGTTGTGTGGAATGTACGTTTCCGATAGAAAGGGTACGAAACGGGGGTCAGCTCAAACGAAAAAAGAGCCTTTTCACCGCGCGGAAGGCACAGCAAAAAGACCCTTTGAACGTTCGGGCTTTTTGGTACGACCAATTCCTCGTGATCCGGAGCCGGACGCTCCTGTACCAACAGCGGGCAGGTTTCCTGACTGAAAGCTCACCGCCCGCTGCCGCCTTCCCAGAGGCAAAGCCTCCAGTGACCGGCGCTGAGCGCCAAGGCAGCGGACTCCCTTATCACAGTGACGAGATCGCGCGGGACTCGCACCCGCTTCCCTTTTACCCTCCCGGCCGGGGACGAGACCCCGGCGGCAGGCACCTGCTGTTTTCTATTCAGACGAGGTGAAGTATACCACACTCCGCCCTAAAATGCAATATCTCAGCCCTCCTGCGGCACGGTCCAGACCATGCCCAGCGCTTCGAGCTTTGCGATGCGCTCCGCCGTCAGCTTTTTCTCGGCACAGGCGTAGTTTTCGCGCATCCGGCGGACCCAGTCGCCGAGGCAGAAGCCGTCTTCGGTCTTATAGTTCACCGGCACCAGCAGGTCGCCGTGGGCGGCGCGGTACTCTTCGGCGCGGCGGAACGCCCCGGCCCACTTGGCCTCCCGGGCGTCCCACTGCATCCCGATGGCGTCCAGCAGAGCGATATGCTCCGGCGTTACCTGAAACGAGCCGGGCCGGGCCTTGCGGGCAGCCCGGAGGTTCGAGATCCAGACGCCCAGACGGAAGCCGTTCTCGTCCACATATCCGGCAGGCACGAGGAGGCTGCCCTTCTTCTCGGCGTAGAGTCTGGCGCTCTGGTAGTTATCCAGCCAGTTCTGCTCCCGCACGCTGCACGCGGGCGGCACCGGGGCACTGAGACGTCGGCCTTTTTCGCCCTTGAACAGCTCTTTCAGGGCCGCGCGGCGCTTGGCGGAAAGCTTTTTGCCCTCCCGCAGCATCTGCTTCTGACGGGACAGCCAGCTGCCCAGCCAGATGCCGTCCTCCGTCCGGTACTGGGCCGGAACGGCCAGACTGCCGTGCTCCTTTTTGTATTCCACGGCCAGCTCGTAGCGGTGCTGCCACGAGTCGGTCTTTTCCCAGTTCATGCCCAGCTCGTCCAGCAGAGCTTTCCGCTCCGGCGTCACCCGGGCGCTGCTGCGCTCGGGGTTCTGCCATGCGTACCGCTGGCGGGACACCCACTTGCCCAGCAGGATGCCGTCTTCGTCGATGTACTCGGTGGGAACGTCGAGGTTCCCGTGGGCGGCGTGGTACTTCACGGCGGCCTCGTAGGCGGTCTGCCACTTGCGGTCGTTCCGGTTCGCCCAGTCCACTCCCAGCGCTTCCAGCTTTTCGATCTGGGCGTCGGTCAGCACACCTTCTTTATAAGCAGCACGCTGACTGCCCAGCCAGACGCCCAGCGCCATGCCGTCCGGCGTGACATACTTGACGGGAATTTCCAGCGTGTGATTTTCCAGATAATACTGGACGGCGGCGGCATAGCTCTTCTCCCAGAGGATGCTGCCGGTGTCCCACACCATGCCCAGTGCCTCGAGGCGCTCGACGCGGTCTGACGGCAGGTTCCCGCCCAGATAGCGCTGGCGGTTATAGACGATCCACTCGCCCAGTGCAAAGCCGTCCTTATCCTTATAATGGACCGGCACCAGCAGATCGCTGTGACTGCCGCGGTACCGCCGGGCCGAAGCACAGCCGTTCTCCCACGCCAGCTCGAGTCGCTTTTTCCAGTTCATGCCGATTTTGTCCAGCCGGGCGGCCTGCGCGGCGGTGAGGCGTCCCTTTTTCTTTCCGGCCCGGACAAGGCGCTGGTTTTCCAGCCAGCGGCCCACGGCCACGCCCCCGAAGCTGTAGGAGCGAGGCACGTCCAGCGTCTTTCCCTCTGCCGTCATCTGCTTTGCGGCGGCATAATAGCGCTCCCAGTCGGAGTCCAGCGCGCGGCGGAGCTGCCGGTAAGCCCGGCGGCAGGCAGAAAGGGGCTCTTCCAGCGGGAAGGCTTCTGCCCCCGCCGCGCTGCACTCCTTCCGCAGCTGCTGCACACAGGTCAGCGCCTCAAAGGCCGCGCTCAGCTCTGCCACCGGCACACTGCCGCAGGCCGCAAGGGCGCGGGCCAGCATCTGCCGGTATGTGGTCGGTTCAGCGCTGCGGCGCACCAGCACCACGCCCGAGATCCCGGCCAGAGGAACCTGCACCGCCGGGCCGTTGGCACAGACCAGCAGCCGGAGGGTGGCCGCTTCATCGGCCGCAAAGCTTTCTGCATCCTTATAAATATGTGTTCCTGCACCAAACAGCTTCTCGGCCTGCTCTGCGGTCTGCGCCGCCGCTGCATCATCCTCGCAGAGGACAAGATACCGTCCGGCAGCATCCGGGAGCCACTGCGCCAGCAGCTGTTCCACCGGCGGAAGCTTTTCTACGGCGAGGCTCAGAGCCTGATATTTCTCGGCGTTGGGGTCAGGGCAGCCCGGCAGATGGAGGTTCTTCACCTCAGCACGGAGGCGGGCCAGCGCATCTTCCAGCGGCCAGAGCAGGGCCGTATAG
>ENA-OUPO01000432-OUPO01000432.1-human-gut-metagenome-genome-assembly--contig:-NODE-432-length-18875-cov-6.88704_pt1 | contig 18875 bp, 12 predicted proteins | sample MGYA00237940_ERZ548809 | MGnify/ENA primary metagenome ERZ548809 (study PRJEB26490, sample SAMN05194695) | human gut metagenome | biome: terrestrial biome; feature: human-associated habitat; material...
TACACCCTCGAGCATATGATGCCTAAAAAGTGGCGCAACAAGTGGGGAGCCCTTGTGGCAGGGAGAAATGCACGGCTATGCATGGTCACGCACGGTTATGCCATGAAGACCGAACACCACCGCCAATGCCCCCTAACTGGCTTTTCACATGGCGTTTTCGCGCATAACCATACATAACCACGCGCATTGTATCCAACCTGGGGACAATACGCCGAAAACGGACGGAAAGCCGGGGTAACTTTGGGGTAACATGGCTGGACACCGCACGGCAGTAGGGCTCAGGCGTTCATGTGTCTTGACACTCCCGTGATTGAAATCACGGGAGTGTCAATTCCTTTCCTTTTTCAGTCGTTCCTGGGTTCGAAGTACTTGCAGCCGTAGCCGTTCGCCATGTCGCGCAGCACGCGCTCGGTGTCGGACGGGTCATGGTCGCCGGCCAGGGCGCGCAGGGTGTCGAACGCCTCCGTCACCGCCGACTCCGGCAGATCCATGGCCCGGCTCGCGGCCACCACGTACTTGGCGCGGCGCACCAGCTCGTTGTGGCGCGTGTGGGGCGCCATGGGCGATGTGTCCAGATGCAGGCGGCCGTCGGATGACTTGAACCGCGCGTACGCGCTCGGCGCGACGGTGGGGCGCGCGTCGCCGTGGCCCACATGGGGCTTGCCGTCGGGCCCCATGTACGCCTCCGGCAGACGGATGAAGCCGTACTCGGAGAACAGCTCCAGCATCGGCTGGGTCAGCATCGGCACCTTGCCGTCGGCGGGGGCGGACACCGGCTCGTATGCGCCCTGGTCCGTCCTGGAGCCGGCGCAGATGACATAGCCGCCGCCGGCCGCCTTCAAATCGACCAGCAGGGTCGGGTCCCCGCTCGTGGCCTTGCCGACGGCGCTCTTCTTGAAGAACGGCATCAGGTCGGACGGCACGCGGTACGCGCCATGGTAGCCGCCGCGGGCGGAACGTTCCAGATACGGCATGGGGAAGTCGTCGGAGCCGATGACGGCACCCAGATCACACTCCATGCGGTTCAGGCCGTGCGGGTCGCCCGTGCCGTCGTGGTCGGCGTCCCAGTCGATGATGACCATGCCCTCGCCGGCGACCTCGGCCGCGCTGTCCGACTTCGTGAAGTCCGGCAGCGGCGTGGCTTCGCCGTTCTCCGTCTTCCTCTTCCAGTCGCGGGCCACCTTGCCCTCGGCGGGCACGTACACGCCGGTGTCGCCGCCGATGCGCTTGGCGCGCGCCCAGTCGACCGGGTCCATGCCGTTCGGCGCCAACGTGGACAGGTCCGTGGCCGGGTTGGCGGCGCGGTCCGCGCGCCTCTCCTCGGCCCGGCGCACATCGGCCGTCAGCATCGACTCCATGGCCTCGCGGTACGGGGCGAACATCGACTCGCTTTTGACCATCAGTCCGAACTGCCCCTGGCGCCGTCCGGTCTTGAGCCCCGTGCGGTTGATGAAGGAGCGGCTATACCTGCGTCCCTTGCCCAGATACGGGTTGTCGGCGGACACGGTGAAGCCTTTCTCCACCAGCTCCTTTATGGCGAACAATTCGTCCTCGCCCAGACCGGTCAGGGTGCCGATGGACTCGTCCAGATCCAGCTTGTATCCGCCGGCCCACAGGTTCGCGCTGGTCAGCAGCAGCTCGACCGCGCCGTGGCGGTTGTCCAACCAGTCGGCCATCGGGGCGAACTCGGCCGGCAGGTGGCCGTCATAGGCGTTCACCTCGACCAGACGGCGCTCGAACGCGCGGGTGGCCTCCTTGTACGGCGGAAGGTTCGTGGCGGCCATGAAGCCGCAATGCGGACGGACCTCATAGGCCACGCCGCCGCCGTAACGCGCGGTGAACGGGTCCCCCGTCGCGATCCTCTTCATCGCACGGGCGCATTTCGCGTCGGACATGTCGGACTCCGGGTCGAAGACCCACAGGGCGTCGGTCAGCTTGCCCGCCTCGTTGCCGCCGTCGAAGCCGCCCTCGGCCAGGCGCTCGATGTCGATGTCACCGCACCAGCGGCCGAACACATCCTTGAAGGATTTCATCAGCATGCCTTTGCCGTTGCCGCCGTCGCCGTAGAAGCACCAGAGGTTCTCCATCCGCGGGGCCATGATCGGATACGCCCAGTACAGGGCGAGGTTCATGGCGGACGCCTCGGTCTTGGTGACGAACCGCATCCACTGGTGGACGCGGCCGCACATGATGCGCCAGTCCTTGTCGGAGCCGGGCAACGCCTCCTCGGGCACCTCGACGTCGACGATGTACGGCACGCCGTCGGACCCATCCTGGGCGCGCACCAGTGTCGGCCTGCCGTCCTTGACGTACATGACCGCCTGACGGCCGGACGGCGTATGGATTCGGGCGCCGCGGCGCACCGGCGCGTACAGGTCGGGGCGGAGCCGCGGCATCAGGCGGATCATCGCCTTCAGCGCGCGTTCGATCTCCCTGACGCGGCCGGATGTCCTGACCTCCAGCTCAACGGCGAAGTCGAGCACATGGTAGCTCGACATCGCCTCGACGCCGTCGTCGGGCCTGTCCAACGCGTAGAACGTGTCGGGGTCGTCCTCGCAGCAGCGATAGCGGCCCTCCACGATGGCGGTGACGGCCTTCTGGTAGCCGATGGGCCAGATCGGCCTCCCCGTCGACGTCTTGGCGGCCTCCGCGATGGGGCCGGAATCCGTCAGCCACCTGTCCGCCGTGTCCAACGCCGGCGGCTCGCTGAAACGGATGCCTCCCAGCACCGGATGGGTGTCGATGTCCCCGCCGCGCAGGTCGTACTTCGAATTCAGCAATGCCAGAAGCCCGTTGAGCTGCTCGGCCGTATAGTCCTTCCCGGGACGCATGGCGTTCTCCGGGTCCACATGGTTCGGCATGTGCGATCCTTTCCGCCCGCCGGATTCTTCCCGATCCGGCGGGCTCTTCCTTGCCTTGGGTCATTCGTTCCCTGCCGAAGCCGGCCGGTAGCTGGCGGCGATGGCCGCCTCCACCGCGGACTTCGGATAGCGCACGCATTTGGATGTGAATTCGTAGCGCGGCACCCCCATCGCCCGCATGATCTTCGTCACGCTCGGGCGCGCGATGCCCATGCGCTTGGCGATCCAAGCGATGGTGACCAATTCGTCCTGTCCGTCCATCGTCAATTCCTTTCGACGTCATGCGTCTATGCGGCCGAATGCCGCAAAGACCTTCAGGCGTCTCCTATGCGTCCTGAGGGAATCCGATGGCGAAAACGGCGGAATCATGCGGGAACGGCGATGGAGGGGATATATCCCGGATTGGGATGTCAGCGGTTGGCGAAGGCATACGGGCGGACACGAGGGGCATCGGTCTTCGGTCTTCATGGCGTGTCCAAAATCAACCAGCGTGAAGGCGATTTGGGCACCCCGGGACCGGCTTGAAGACGTTAACTGCAAAAAAGCAGTTGCCGCCGTCCGGATCGCAGTTAACGGAAAAGCCCGAAAACGGCGGAATGAAGCCATTTTCAGACAATAAATGTAGTTAATGTAGTTAATGTAGTCATTTGCGATTTCTTTTCGGTGAAGGCATGGAGGCCGATGACCCCCCCACGTATCGCCCGGATGCCTTTCCGTTTTCTTATAGGCAAATAACTGCAATAACTGCATTAACTGCATTTCAGGCCGGAAAACGGCGGAATGAAGCCATTCTCGACATGCGGCAAAGGCCATCGTTAACTGCAACGATGCAGTTAACGACCCGCGGTTAAGTGTATTCGCCGCTTTTTCCGGGCGTCGGAGCGCGTTCGGCGCCGACGGCGACGTCCGTCCGCGACGCATAGCCCACGGGCATGGGTAACAGCCAACTATCGGCCGCCAAGAAGGCCAAGAACGACGAGTTCTACACACGCATGACCGACATCGAGCACGAGCTCTTTCACTACCGGAAACATTTCAAAGGCAAGGTCGTCCTGTGCAACTGCGACGACCCGTTCGAGTCGAACTTCTTCAAGTACTTCGCATTGAACTTCAACCCCCTCGGGCTGAAGAAGCTCATCGCCACCTGCTACTCGGGCTCCCCCATCGCCGGAGGCGAGTACCAGCCGTCACTGTTCGACGATGACGTGGACGAGGGCACCGGCCGCCACCGCAGGGCGTACAAGGCCGTCGTCAACGTCTTCCGCGACACCACCGGCGATGGCGGCTTGGATATGGACGACATCAGGAACCTGCTCGACTCGGGCGAGAACGAGCTGACCGAGCTGCATGGCGACGGCACATACGGCGCGGGCGACTTCAGGTCCAAGGAATGCCTGGAGCTGTTGGACGAAGCAGACATCGTGGTCACGAATCCGCCGTTCAGCCTGTTCAGGGAATATGTGGCGACGCTCATGGGGCATGGGAAGGGTTTCGTCGTGCTGGGCAACAAAAACGCCATCGCCTACAAGGAGATATTCCCGCTATTGCGCGACGACAAGCTATGGCTGGGCTTCACCTCGCCATCCGATTTCACCGGCCCCGGCAAGGGAACCACCAAAAAGGTCAACGGTCTGTGCCGCTGGTACACCAAACTCGATACGTCCAAGCGCCACGAGGACCTGCTGCTCTACCGCCGCTACAAGGGCCATGAGGCCAAGTACCCGAGGTACGACAACTACGACGCCATCGAGGTATCCAAGGTCGCGGACATCCCAGAGGACTGGTTCAGCGTGATGGGCGTGCCTATCACGCTCCTGGATTCCCACAATCCCGCCCAGTTCGAGATTCTGGAAATTACGGATCGCAACAATCCCTACGGTTTGACCACAAAGGTTTACACAAAAGGCCGATGGTCCGAACTACAGCGACTGCAACAGGCGTGGTGCCGTAAGGCAATCCGACGGGACGCTGAAGTCGATCTACGCCCGCATCCTGATCCGCCGCCGCGCCTGATGCAATGATCCCCAGGGCGGGCCTTCATACCCCTCCCGCAGGGGGCGTCATATCCGGCGGATTCGGTTTTGCCCCGGTCTGCATCCTTTCGCATCGTCTTCATGGACGGATGGCATCCGGCACGGATTTCCCGCACGGTCGGCAGCGACCGTTTCCATCTTGCAAATCCACCGCACCGAACCCGATCAGGAGCGCGCCGGCGGCGCATTCGGGGCGGATGGCTCTTTCCAGGCCCGGTGGAGACTGGCTCCGCCAGCGCTCCGGGCCGACGTTTTTCTGGTCGGCGCGTGCCATGGCGTACGGTCACGTCCATGCGGAGGCGCCTCATGTCGAGCACGGTCCAGCCGATGCCGGCGAGGGCCACGGCCGCGAGGAGCATGCCGTTCGTGTTCGCGCCGGTGGACGCCATGACCTTGCCTCTGGCCTTCAGGCCGGCCTGCTCGATCCGCGGGCAGGCCATGCGTTTCGGCAGGCCTCCCGACGATGGCAGTCGGTCCAGGACGCATAGAGAGGTCTCGCATGGGGATTCGGGGCGCTTCCGCAACCCCGCGGGGCGCCGCCCATGATGACGAAAGGAAACAAAAGGTGAAAACCACAAACCTGTTGAAAGCCGCCGTCGCCACGCTCGTGGCGGGGGCCATGGGCATGGCCGGCGTCGCCTCCGCGATGGCCGACACCACGCGCGTCGACGCGTCGAAGCTCGGCGCGGCCGCCCGCCAGACGCTGACCGTCTCCGCGAACGAGGACATCAGCAACCGCACGCTGAGGGCCGTGCCGCTCGCCTACTACTCGTACGCGCAGACCGACGGCACGAACATCACCGGCTTCGACCTGGTCGACGCCGGCAAGGCCGGCGCCATCGCCGACGCGCTGACCAAGGCGAAGATCGACACCAGCAAGCCCGCCAACACCAACATCGGCTACGCCTACAGCGCGTCCAACCCGATGGTGTGGGTCGTGCAGAACCTGCTCGACTCCACGAACAGCCCATGGGCCGGCAGGCTCCGCAACTTCCTCGACCAGCTGAAGCACGAGGCCGCCGTCACCGGCGACAAGGGCACCGCGTTCGCCAAGGGCGCCGACGCCAAGCACATGACCGCATCCGTCCGTCCGGGCGTGTACGCGGTCATCGACGACACCAAGACCGGCCAGGCGTCCATCATCATGTTCAACGGCACCGGCATCGACGGCAAGACCACGTTGAAGAACGGCGCCAAGACCTACAACCTCGGCGTGGTGGACTACAAGGTGCACGGCACCACCGTCACCAAGAAGATCACCTACGCCCAGAACGGCACCGTCGAGAACGGCGGTGCAACCGCGGAGACCGCCATCGGCAAGACGGTGGGCTTCCAGATGACCAGCACCGTGCCGAACTGGACCGGCTACGACCGCTACTACTACGCCATCAACGACACGTACTCCGCCGGCCTGACCTATGATCCGGCCAAGGACAATATGGTCGTGACCGTGAACGGCCAGACCCTCGTCCGCAACACCGACTACAAGGTCACCACGGAGAGCGGCAGGTTCCACATCATCTTCGCCCCGACCACGAACGACCAGACCACCGCGTCCGACATCGTGGCCATGAAGGCCAAGTTCCCGGTGGGCGCCGCCGTGGTCGTCAAGTACGACATGACCGTGAACAGGAACGCCGTGGCCGGCAAGGCGGACACCAACACCAACAACGTCGAGTACTCCCGCAACCCGAACACCGTCGCCGACCACGCGACCACCCCGGGCCAGACCGACAGGGTGTACACCGGCAGGTTCACCCTCACCAAGCATGACACGAACAACGCCCCGCTCGCCGGAGCCGAGTTCAAGGTGTACGAGGGCGACCAGACCACCACCCCGGTCAGGTTCGTCAAGTCCTCCGACGGTCTAACCTACCGCAAGGCCGACCTGACCGAGAGCACCGGCACCACCGACACCGTCACCAGCGCGTCCGCCAACAACGGCGTCGTCACCCTGACCGGCCTCGACGGCAAGTACACGGTCAAGGAGACCAAGAGCCCGTTCGGCGCCGTATCCATCCTGCCGCAGTTCACCCTGACCATCAAGGTCAACCAGTCTAACGGCTCCTACACGCTCAGCCAGTTCGGCCAGGACGCCAACAAGCTGTCCTCCGAGAACGCCGACAGGCAGGGCGTGACCGTCGTCAACGCCCGCAACATCATGGACATGCCGAAGACCGGCGCGGTCTGGCTGACCATGTTCGGCGCGATGGCCGTGCTGCTGGCCGGCGCGGGCGCGCTGCTGCTGTGCCGCAGGGCCTGAAACCCGGCCGTCGGATGACCATCCGATAGCCGCCTGAACGTTCCGCTCCGGCGTGTCGGGAACAGAAACATCGACACGCCGTTCCCTTTACTTCGAGACGAACCGCGCGGGAGGCACCTTGGGCAGACATGCGGCACGGGCCGGAAGGCCGGACAGGCGCGCCGTCGCGGGGCTCCTCTGCCTCGTCCTGGCCGCGCTGGCCGTCACCATTCCGCTCGCGCTCATGATCAGCAACGGCCGCGCGGCATCCCAGCTGACCGGCGCGCACGCGCAGGCCGTCGAGAACGCGGACACAAAACGCGTCGCCCGGGAGTACGCGGCCGCGCGGGCCTACAACCGGCGCCTGTACGAGAGGGGCCAGTCCGTGTTGGGCGAGGCCAGGGACCCATGGACCGGCGCGAGCGGCTCCGGGTCGGACGCCTCGTACCGACGCCAGCTGGACTTCCCTCCCGACGGGATCATGTCGACCGTCAGATACCCGCGCCTGGGCATCGACCTGCCCATACGCCACGGCACGTCGCAGGCCACGCTGGACGCGGGCGCGGGCCACATGTACGGGACGAGCCTGCCCGTCGGCGGCGGGAGCACGCACACCGTCATATCCGCGCACAGCGGCCTGGCCGACCGGCTCATGTTCGACAGGCTCCGCGGCCTCGGCGGAGAGGCCAGGAAGGGCGACGTGTTCTACCTGGTCACCGCCGGCCACACGCTCGCCTACAGGGTCGTGGACATCAGCGCGGTCGACCCGTCCGACTTCTCCAAGCTCCGGATCGTGGACGGCAGGGACCTCGCCACGCTATTGACCTGCACGCCGTACGGCGTCAACGACAAGCGCCTGCTCGTCACCGGCAAGCGGATAAGGACGCCGGCCCGGACGTCCGAAACAGGGGGCGCGCCGGCGGACCATACGGACCGGTGGCTCGCGGCCTGCATCGGCGCCGCCTGGCTGGCCGTCGCCGCAACCGCCATCGGCGTCACGCGCGGCCGCCGCGTCCCGCGCCGTCCGCCCGCGCATGCGGCGGCGTGACGCGTAGTATGGGATACGGGCGGACCAGGTTCCTTCTTTCCCTGTTCTCCGACCCGTCCGGATACGAAAAACGCCCCCAGAGCCATTTGATCGGCTCTGGGGGCGTTCCTTTATGCCTTATGCCCCACGGCGTCACTTGCGCCTTGGATCGGCGTCCCTACGGCGCAGGTTCCAGCAGCCGGCGGCGAGCAGGACGAGTGTGACTAGTCCAGTCAACGCGCCCGCGCGGGCGACGTCGTAGCGTCCGCCGGTCATGGGCATCGCGGCGCCGGGGACGAGCTGGTCGCCGACCGTGACGGTCGAGCCGTCGAGTCCCTTGAGCAGGGCCACGGCGTCGGCGTTGGAGCCGGTGACGGTGACGGCCGCCCTGTCGGCCCCGCCCGCCACCTTGACCATCCAGTACGTGCCGGAGCCGGGCACCTCATAGGATGTGGGTGCCTTCGTCTCGACCAGCTTGAACCAGCGGGTGCCGGTCGCGCCGATCGTGCCGTCGAGCAGGTGGGCGGAGCCGTTCGCGTCGGTCGTCACCGTCCTGACGGCGGTGCCGGGCTTTGCGGTGGAGCCGGTCTGGTCGGTGGTCTCGGTGAGGGTGAACGTCGCGCCCTTGACGGGCTCGGTGGACCAGCGGCCTGAACCGGGCTGGCCAATGTAGGCGAGCTTGGCGAGGTCAAGCGTGTAGGGCGACAGGACCGCCCACTGCTCGGCCTTGTCGGCGAGCCCGTCCACCGCGAGGGCGTTGTAGCCGGCCTGGGCCGGGATGTCGAGGTCGTACCAGTAGCGTCCGGCTTTCCATGTTTTCCAGCCCAGCGACGCGGGAGTGAAGTCCGGCCCATCGACGTCGCCGTTCGCCTTGACTGTCACCGTGGCGGACTTGGACAGGCGGGCCTTGACCGCCGTTGCGTCGTCCGCGTAGCGCAGCGTGCTCCTCACAGTCAGGGTCTTCGCGTCCGGGAACGACAGGTGTAGCGTGTCGTGCGTGGCGGCGGTGCCGCCCGGACGGCCGAACGTGGCGGCCGCGGTGGTCGTGGCTTTGCCGGTCCGCCTGTCGAGGCGGAACTGTTCGGCCGCATCGTCGGAGCCCGGATGGTTCAGGCCGCCGGACAGCCGGAGGATTCCCGTGTCGCCGGAGAGCGCCACGTCGGCCTTGTCGACCCACACGTCGAACCAGTAGTGGTCGGACGCGTCCGTGTTGTCGGACCACAGGCCGTCCATGCCCAGGTCGGCGGGCGTGAACGCCGGGGAGTCGACGGATGCCGTGCCGCCCGCGGGGATCTTGACGGCCCCCGTGTCCTTGACGGCCGTGGCGGTCGTGCCGTCCGCGTTCGGGTAGTTCAGGCGCACATGGACGCGTGCGACGGTCAGGGCCGCGCTGGTGGCGGCGATCCTGACGGTGTCGCGGACCGGCTTCGCGTTCGTGGTGGACGCCGCGCCCTTGGCGGCCTGCGTGGTGATGGCCAGTGAGGCCTTGGTCGTGTGGTTGCCCACGTCGAATTGCTCGTTCGGGTCGTTCGCGCCGTTGACGGTGATGGTCTTCCCGTTCGGGTCGACGGCGGTCAGGTCGAACCAGTAGTGGCCGATGTGCCAGGTCTTCCAGCCGAACATGGACGGGGTGAAGTCGGGCGACTTGGTGTCCCCGTTGGTCTTCGCCTTGAAGGAGAGCGTTTTCGTCCTGGTCGCGGCGGTGTCGTCGTCGGGGCGATGGCTCAGCTTCAGGGCGACGTCGAACGTGGAGCCCGCCGGGTAGCCGGAGGTCTTCGCCGTCACCGTGTCATGCACGGCCGTCGCCGACAGGTCGGTCAGGCCGGCCGGCGCGTCGGTCTTGGTGGTGAGCCCCGCGGTCGGCTGGGACACGGTCCAACGCTCCGCCGTCTGAGAGCTCTGCAAACCGGGCAACTGTCTTCCTTCGGGGTTTCCGGTCTGTGCCGGGATGGCGAGGTCGTACCAGTATTTGCCGGCCCTCCACGTCTTCCATCCGAAGTCCGCCGGGGTGAACGACGGGCCGGCGGACGTGGCCTTCGCCTTCAGCGTGGCGGCCTTCGACTTCGAGGCGTCGGCCTTCGTGGCCTTCGCGTCGGCCGCCCAGTTGAGCGTGCTCGTCACGTTCAGGGTCTTGACCTCGTCGAAGTCCAGGGTGATGTCGTCGTGTACGGCCGTCGTGCCGCCGGGGCGGGAGAACGTGCCCGCGGCCTTCGTCGAGTAGGAGCTTTCCGTGTAGAGGATGACGAACTGCTCGTCGGAGTCCGCGCTTCCGTCATGCGACGCGGGCGTGGCCAGCGAGACCGTGTTGCCGTACGCGTCCGTCACCGAGCCCGGATCGACCTTGACGTCGAACCAGTAATGGTCGCCGGAGCGGAGGTTCGCACGCCATCCGTCCTTCATGCCCAGGTCGGCCGGCGTGAACTCCGGGGCGGAGGCGGAGACCGTCACCGACTTGCCCGCCGGCACCGACAGCGCCTTGGAGACCTTCCTCGTCGCCTTCGCCATCCCGGACATGCCCGGATAGTTCAGGGTCACGGAGACGGCCCCCGCCTTGACCTTCACCGCGGTCGAGCCCGTGTTCGTCAGCGTGATCGAATCATGCACCGGATTCGTGTCCCCCCGGTTCGCGTCGTCGGACACGGCCTTCGTGGAGATGGACAGTCCGGCCTTCGGCTGGCTGATGGCGAACCGCTCGTTCGGCTTGTCGTGGCCGTCCTCATGGAACGTCCTGACGATGGTCACGTTGCCATCCGTACCGGTCGGCACGTCGTCGTTCAGCGCGGTGCCGTCGGCCGTCAGATGGCCAGGGATGTTCGTGTTGAACCAGTACTCGCCCGGCATCCACGTCGTCATGCCCAGGTCGGCGGGCGTGAACTCGCTCAGCTCGCCGTTCACCGTGCCGGTGCTCTTGTCGAGCGTGATGCGCTTCACGTCCGACTTCCTGTCCTTCGAGCCGTCGGCCGCGCCGACGGGCCTGTAGCACAGGCGCTGGTCGATGCGGATGCGGCTCTGGTTGTACATGTAGCTGGCGTCGCCCGACGGCGTGTTCGGATAGAACACGGGGTACGAGCCGGCCAGGCTGATGGCGTCGCGAATCGGGGTCGCCGTGCCGATCAGCTCGTCATGGAGCGCCCAGCCGGACGCGTTCGTGGCCGCGCCGTCGGTCGCCGCCTTGAAGCCGTCGCCGCTCCCGACCTGCGCGGTCGTTCTGGCGGTCACGTACGTGCGGGTGAAGCCCTCGTTGGGGTCGCGGTAGCCGTAGTGCACGGCCTTCTCCTTCAGGTCGGTCTTGCCGACCGCGGTGATCTCCACGTAGAACCAGTAGCGGCCGTACGCCCAGCCGCGGCCGCCCTTGACGCTGTCCATGGTCATGCCGGCCGGGGCCTCGTCGGGTTTGAACCACGGCGAGTTGTACGTCATCGAGTGTCCGTTCGGCAGGCCGCCGGACAGCATCCAGTCCTTCCTCTGATCCCAGCAGACTCGGTCGGACGCGTTGTCGGACTGTGTGGTGCCGTCGGGATTGATGCCGTCGGGCGTCGGATCGTAGCACAGCTGGGTCAGCACGTTGACGGTGCCGCCGTTCGGCCAGTCGCCGCCGCGCGCGGTCACGGTCACGGCGTCGGCGAGCCATGCCTTGTCGTTCTCGCGGTAGTCCACGGCCACGCCCGGATTGTTCGGGTCGCGCGCGGTGCGGGTCGACGAGACGTCGAGGCTGAAGTCCGGCGGGCCAGGCTCGTCACGGCCCAGCACGACGCACGCGATGCGCGTGTTGCCGTTCGTGGCGTTGTCCGCCAGGCCTCCGACGTAGTTCAGGTAGGCGTTCCGGTCGCCGGTCGCGGCCTGCATCTCGTTCCCGCCGCCGCCGTTGTACGCGCTCCAGAACGCGTCCTTCAGCCTGTTGACGCCCGGATTGCCGTGGTATGTGGTCTTGCCGGTGCCTCCGCTGATGACGTCACCGAGGAACGTGCCGACGGCCACGGTGCGGTAGTAGCCCTTGTCGTGGCCGTGCCGGTTCACCGCGTCCTGGCGGGCGAGGTCGCAGGCCGTGTCGAAGTCGCTTCTGACGCGGGACTTGGAGTAGCTGTTCCAGCTGGGCCATTGCAGGGCCACGTTCTCCGCGTTGCCGTCGCGGCTCGGCGTGTCCTGGAACCACCAACGCCACTCCATGCCGGAGCCGGCGCCGCCGCCGTAGCCGTTGATGCCCGCGGAGCCGCCCATGTCCTGCACGGAGATGCCGTCGTCAAGGCCGAACAGGGACAGGATGCCCCGTTTCGCTTTTCCGAACAGGCCGGACAGGCCCTTGGCGTCGGCGCCGTCGGCGGCCTTCACGGCCTTGCCGTCCAGCGTCGCGGAGCCCATGTCGGTGCGCCCGTCGATGACGCTCCCGTCGCCCGTCGCGGTGCCCGCCAGCACGGCGGTGTCCGCGTCCGCGCCAAGCATGACGACGTAGACGCCCGGGTCGAGCCGGATGGTGCCCGCGCCCTTGGTGCTTGCGTCGGCCGTGGCCTTCGCGTCCTCCAGCTCCCCGGCGTACGCCCGGGCGAACGCCCTGACGCGCGAGTCGGACGGGTCGAGCGCCCACGCGGCATCGAGCGGGTCGGTGCCGTCGGACACGGCGATGCCCGCCGACTCCGCGGCCTTGGCGGCCCTGCCGTGGGGTTCGACGGCCGACTGGGAGCCGTCCTGCGCCACCGTGAAGCCGCTCCTGTCGTCGGTATCCGCGCTGGTCGCGTGGATGCCCGTCAGCGCGCCGTCGGAGCCGCGCTCCAGCGCGTCCATGTTCCAGTCGCCGACCTTGTACAGTCCGACGTCCATGCCGTCCAGCGTGGTGCCGTCGGCGGCTTTCACGTCGAAGTCCACCTTCCCGTCGGCTGTGTCCGCCCATGCCGAACCAGCCACGCCCGTGGCAAGCGTGGCGGCCGCGGCGATGGCGACGAGCAGCCTGTTCAACCGTTTTGCCATGGTTCCTTCCGTCCTTTCCTCCGGTCTTCCGATGACGGGAGGGGACTATGCGGACAGGAGTCGAAGGCAAAGGAAAGGCCCCGGAGCCGATCGGGGCTCCGGGGCCTTCGGACGCACGGCCCGGGTCAGGCCAGCGAGTCGAGCCTGTGGAGGAACGCGGCCATGTCCTGCCTGTACACGGGCGTCATGCCGCGGAACGTGCCGTCGGGATAGCCCTGGGCCACGCCGGAGCCGCCGAGCCAGCGGACGTCCGCCGCGTGCGGCGTCGATGCGTCCACGTCGCGGAAACGCCCGGAGCGGACGGCTCCCCCGCGTCCGGCCAGGCGGGCGAGTCTGCGCAGGAACGCGGCCATGTCCTGGCGCTTCACCGAGTCCATGCCGCGGAACGTGCGCGAACCGTCGGGTTCGACCCAGCCCTCGCCGATGCCCGAGTGGGCGAGCCATAGGATGTCCTCCGCGTGCGGCGTCGATGCGTCCACGTCGCGGAAACGCCTCCAATCGGAGGCCGACGGCCTCCACGAGTCCGCGCCCCTCACGCCCATGCGGACGGCCAGGCGGCGCAGGAACGCGGTCATGTCCTGCCGGTAGGTCGGCGTCATGCCGCCGAACGTGCCGTCCGGATAGCCCTGGGTCACGCCCGTGGAGCCCAGCCAGCCGATGTCGTCCGCGTGCGGCGTCGCCGCCGGGTCGGCCGCGCCCAAAGCCGCGGCCTTGTTCTTCACGTCGGTGAACGCCGTGTCCTCGGGCATCGGATCCATGGAGCCGCGCGCGTCCATCACGGCGCGTATGGCCGCCGGATCGCGCAGGGTGACGACGGTGCCGTGGCGTGGCCCGTCCGTCGTCTCGGCGCCGCCGCTCCCGTAGTCGGACAGCATGGCGCCGTGGGAATCATACGCGGCCAGCTGGCGCGGCGCCGTCCAGCCGCCCGACAGCGTCCGCGACTCCATCACGTACGTGCCGGTCGTGTCCGCCGGGGCCACGTCGGCCGGATGCACGCGCAGACGGTCGAAGTAGTACCGGTAGCGGCCGTTGAACCGGGTCAGGCTCGGCGCCTCGTAGTCGGGGGCCACATCGTCGGACACCAGCATCCACGACGACGGGTCGGAGCAGCGCGTCAGGTCGGACGAGCGCCACAGCTCGTCGTGCCGGCCGTCGCGTTTGACGGAGTAGTAGACGGTCCCGTCCTCGAAGTACAGGCTGCCGTCGATGCGGTCGTGCCCGTCCATGGACGGCAGGTGGACGCGCATGGCGTCGCCGGCCTCCACGTCTCCGTCCTCCAGCCGGTCGAATTCGATGAGGTAGGGGCGCATGTCGTCGCCGTGCCGGTCGTGGAACGCGCCGTAGTCACCTATGGATATGGATGCCCACACATGCCCCGTGGACGGGTCCTCGGCCCAGTCGGCGGCGACGGCGCCCCCGCCGGGCGCCGCCTGGTCCACCGGCACGCGCACCGTCTCCTGCCGTGTCCACGACTTCAGGTCCGTACTGGACGACATGACCAGGCAGACGGTCCCCGTGTCGCAGTGGTGGTGATTGCCGAGCAGCCAGAAGCGGCCGTCGTGCCATGTGACGGACGGGTTGACGAGCGTCGACTGCCCGTCCACGCTCATCCGTCCTCCCTCGTCGGCCACCGAGTCGTAGTCCGGCGTGGCGTCCTCGAACGCCGTGCCGACCAGCTCCATGTGGACGCCGTCCCGGCTCGCGTAGAACATGTCCGTCGAGTCGAGCCTTGACCGCGTGAACACCCCGAACAGCAGCTCGTCGGGGTATCCGTCGGCCATGGCCGTCGCGGGGATGCCGGCCGCCAGCAGGGCCGCCAACGCCGCGGCGGCCGTCATTCTTGTCGCTATGTTTCCCATACCGGGGCCTATGCGTCCCGGACGGGGATGCGGAAAGGGCCCCGGAGCCATGGCGGTTCCGGGGCCCTTTCCGCGCGTGCTGGTCAGTCCAGTCCGTCGGTGCGGTGCAGGAACGCTGCCATGTCCTGGCGGTAGGTCGGCGTCATGCCGCCGAACACGCCTCCCACATAGCCCTTGGCCACGTCGGAGCCGCCGAGCCAGCGGACGTCCTCCGCGTGCGGAGTGGTGTCCGTCACGTCACGGAACCCCTTGGGCGCGACGTCCCCGCCGCGGCCGGCCAGGCGCGCGAGTCTGTGCAGGAACGCGGCCATGTCCTGCCGGTACACCGGCGTCATGCCCTCGAAACGCCACGAGCCGTCCGAGTTCCGGTAGCCGGTGGCGATGCCCGCGTGCGCGAGCCACAGGACGTCCTCCGCGTGCGGGGTGGACGCGTCCACATCGGAGAACGCCTTCCAGTCGGCGGCCGACGGCTTCCACGAGTCCGCGCCATTCACTCCCATGCGGACGGCCAGGCGGCGCAGGAACGCCGCCATGTCCTGGCGCTTCACCGTGTCCATGCCGCGGAACGTGCGCGAGCCGTCGGTCTCGAGCCAGCCCTTGGACACGCCCACCGCGGCCGTCCATTCGATGTCGGCCGCATGCGGGGTCGACGCGTCCACGTCGCGGAACGCCGGCGCCTCCGCCGTCCAGTGCGCGTACAGGTTCAGGTCCGCCGTCACCGGCGTGGAGAAGTCATACTTGGAGCCGCCCGACTTGATCGTGTACCAGCCGTCGAACACGTAGCCGGAACGGGTTGGTGCCTTCGGCTCGGAGATCGCCTGTCCCGCGCGCACGGAGCGGTCCGAGATCATCTGCCCGTTGCCCGGATCGAACGACACCGTGAAGACCTTCGCCGACGGGTCGGCCCTCCAATGCGCGGACAACGTCAGGTCCGCCGACACGGGCGTGGAGAAGTCGTACTTGGCGTCGCCTTGGTACCAGCCGCCGAACAGGTAGCCCGCCCTCGTCGGGTCGGTCGGTTTGGAGACCGTGCCGCCGCGCCTGACCGTCCGGGAGTCCACCACCGTACCGCCGGCCGTGTCGAACGACACCGTGAACATGGCGTTGTTCCACGCGTCGGCCGCGGCCTTCGCCCGGTCGTAGGCGCTCTTCGCGTCGTCCGCGGCCTTCGCGGCATCGTCGTAGTCGGACACCGCCTTGTCGAGCGGGGCCTTGTAGGCGTTCACGTCGGCCTCGTAGTCGTCGACCGACATGACGCGGCCTTGATGAAGACTGTCGCCTGCGTAACCCCACCAATCAGGGTCGAGCCATTGCGAGTCGGAATCGAACTCCTGGTAGGCCTCCGCCCAGCCCGTGACCACGTAGCTTGGCTTCACGATGTTCAGATAATGGCCCGTCCGGGAACTATCCTCATGGGTCTTCTCATACAACGCCTTCTCCTGATAGAAGCCCTCCGACCAGCAGCCGACGTTCTCCCCGATGTTGAAATCACCCCAATGCGGGCCGTCATCCTCGTGCGCGAGGAGATGGTCCCAATGCGCCTCGGCCACCGCCATCAGCGAGTCGGACACGTCCAACGGCTTCAGAGCGGAATTGTCGCCCGTGCGCAGGCCGTTGATCTCCCTGACGTACGAGAGCGATTTGACCATGCTGTCCAGCGAGGTCGCCGTATTCTTCCTGTCCCGGCCGATCTCCGCCGCGTACTTCGTGACCGTCGGATCCGTCAGTATCCTGACCGCGTCGTCCGCTCCGCGCGCGCGGAAGTATCCGACCGTGCCCTCGTCCAGCGTCGCCTGCGCCTTGTCGCGCGCGGGTTTCAACGCGTCGCGGTCCGACACCGCCCTGTCGTACGCGGCCTTCGCGGCCGGCACCGCCGCGTTCGGGTCGTCCGCCCCATCCGCCTGCGCGGCCGGCGCGACCACGCAAGCCGCCAACGTCGCCACGGCGGCCAGCGCCGCCGCCCATCTTCCTCTAGTCATCTCGGCTCCTTTCACTCCCGTCCGGGGTGACCCCGGAACAGTCCGTTTCCTTCATTGTAGACGCCGGGGCCATGCGTCCCGGAGGGGGTGCGCGACGATGAACAATGGAGACGCGCCGTATGGTTTGACCTTGCCGTAGAAATGGATGGAGAATCGGCCCCATGAGATACATAATCGAGGTAAGGCAGTCTCGTTTCCCGAGCAGAGTGAAGGACCCCAGTCTGAAAAGGTTTTTCCTCCAATGGAACCGTTTCGATATGGCCTCCATATGGAACGGAGCCGACGAGAACGGCTTCGCCATGGTTAGGAGCGGCGAAACCGTTCTCATCGGCCTCTCGGGCATCGTGGTCAGGATAAGATCGTTCGATTACGGCGGCAAGGATGATTTCTCCGGCTATATAAGCTACCAGCAGACGGAATACACACGTCACCTTTCCAAAGAGGTGGAGGCGTCGATGGATGGCTCCTCCAAGATCGGCTTGCCGGAGGACGTGCTCTCCCAAGTGCCGTCGATGAAAGACTCCTTCTGTCGGACGCTGCTGTCCGACGAGATGCGCCTGCTGCTGGACGGCAACTCCTCCATGCGAAAACGCAAGCGCTATCTAAAGACGGCATGCGAGCCGGCACGCCTGCTGGAGTCGTACAACCTGCGCCGCCCTGATCCGGACCGGGAGGCTCTTCTGAACCGCCCTGCGCGGATGCTGACGGAACTCACGTTCGTGACGGACGGCCGATTCGTCAAGGCGGCCAAGAAATTCGGCGACATACTGATGGAGGCCGCCATCTAAAGCCAGTCGCCGAACCTTTCCGCCGGATCGAACGTGCCGGTGTCGTACCGATGGGGAAAACGTCCATGCGGCAGGCTCCGCCAGTCGATGACGTCCTTCCATAGGAGCCTGGTCATTTTGTCCGTCTCGGGCAACGGTCCGGGCGCCGGACAACCCGACGGGTCGCCGCGCCCCAACGCGATGCAGGTGAGCCTCCATAGGTCACCGGGCGCGGGAGGGATGTTGTCCCACCGTCTGTGGCGGTAACGCGACAACGCCCTACGCGCCTCGCGTGGATCCTGCGGCAGGCGCGTCATGTCCTGTATGTCCACGCCGGTCTCCACATAGATCTCGTCCCTCCCCATTGTGGGACGCCCCATATAGCCGATGTCATCGTAGTCGTGCGGCTTGAGGCATTCCGCGTGATGCAGTGCGGTCCACGCAAGCGCCAGCCGGACGGGACCCCTCGGCGGATCGCCCGCCGCCGGCGGCAACCATCCGTCGCAGACTACTTCAGTGTATTCAATGGTCAGTCTGTCCATGCCCGACCTTATGCGTCCCGCGACGCATAGCCACGCGATGGCGGCCCGATAGACCCGGCTTTTTCATTCCTTTCATTTCCCGGGCCCATCGGGCCGCCGCCTCATCCCGTCGTGGCCGTGTGCGTGCCCCAACTCAACCGGTCGAGGGACGAAATCGCCTTCGTCAAAGGCTACGCCCACGCGCTCGAGATCCACGGGCTCGACGCCCGTTCCGACGACAGGGCGGTCTAGGACGGGTTCAAGGGCCGGCACGGCATGTTCCACGCCGATGCATGGGAAAAGGGCTACCGCGAGGCATTGGCGCACTACGGGCTCGACTGGTCGGAACGCGACAGCCAGGAGGCCTGGCACAACCCGTACAACGCTGAATCCCGGGACGCATAGACATCATCATGACAGAGCAAACGAACATATCCGCGTCCGAAACGGAAGACGCCAAGAAGAAGCCCTACGTCCCCATCAACGACCGCCCGCTGCTGGGCGTGCCGGAGGCCGAGGCCCTTACCGGGGTGCCGGCCAAGATCATCCGCGCCCAGGTACGCAACGGCCTGCTGAAGGCGCGCATGGCGGGCAGCACGACCATGCGCATCCGCCGCGCCGACC
>ENA-OUPO01000440-OUPO01000440.1-human-gut-metagenome-genome-assembly--contig:-NODE-440-length-18700-cov-9.04092_pt1 | contig 18700 bp, 13 predicted proteins | sample MGYA00237940_ERZ548809 | MGnify/ENA primary metagenome ERZ548809 (study PRJEB26490, sample SAMN05194695) | human gut metagenome | biome: terrestrial biome; feature: human-associated habitat; material...
TTAGTTTTAACACGCAAACAGCGTGGCTGTTTGCGCCTGATAAATTGTTATATCGAAAGATTTTATGGGCGCTGCCCAAACCCGCAATTTTTGAAAAAATTGAGTAAACTTTTTTGCTTTTAGGAGGATAATTTAGCGTTAGCTAAATTTCAATGCCCAACCGACACTCCGCTAAACCACAATTTACCCCAACTTTTGATAAAGAATCATTTTTATTAAAGGTTTGGTAAATTACGGTTTAACCATTGCTTTGCCAATTAATTATAAAAGTTTAGGCAACCTTTTCAACGGTTGAGGTTGTGGGCAAAGCCCACAAATACTTTGCGTTTACACAATCTAACGATAGCCAAACACAACGGTGTTACCCTTTAAATGCGACAGCAACAAGAAAAGCCACTTGTTATATAATTTAAAAAACGACCGCTGTCCGATAATGACAGCGGCCGTTATGATTATATAATTTTATTACTTGCTTTCCTGCAAAGTTATGGTAACTTTATCTGTACTGCCGTTTGAGCTGCGGTAATATTCAAGCTCAATTGTATCGCCTGCTTTATGGCTTTCGAGTATATCATAGAACTCGGCGAAGTTGCTTACCTTTTTGCCGTCGGCACCTGTGATAATATCGTTTTCTTTAAGGTCTGTGTTTGCGCAAGGACCGTCCTCGTCAATGCTGTAAATCGCAATGCCCGCAGGCGTGTTTCCACTGCTCTGTACATTTTCACCTGTAACGCCAATTTTTACTCTGCCCTGCACATAGCCGTATTTCATAATGTCATCAATAACATCTTTTACTGTGGCAGAAGGAATTGCAAAGCCCATACCCTCATAATCTGTAGCGGCTATTTTTGCGGATGAAACTCCGATTACCTGACCGTACATATTTACAAGAGCGCCGCCGGAATTGCCGGGGTTAATGGCTGCATCTGTCTGAATGAATTTTACATTTGTCGTAATACTGCTCTGTCTGTCAACTGCAGATACAATACCCTGAGTGATTGAGTTGTTATACTTAACTCCGCCGGGATTACCTATAGCTATTACACTTTCACCAAGTGAAACATCTTTGGAGTTACCGAAGTTTGCGACCTTAAGTCCGCTTGCATCGTCCATTTTCAAAAGAGCAAGGTCTGTGCGTGTATCGTAACCAACAACACCTGCTTTATACTGCTTGCCGTCGGAAGTAACGACCTGTATAAGGTAGAGAGTTTTGCTGTTGCCAACTACATGAGCATTTGTAATCACATAACCGTCTGATGTAATTATAATTCCGCTGCCCTGCGAAGTGCACTGTGAATCATCTGTGATTTCGTCTGAATAGCAAAGAACGCCGACAATAGAATCTGTTACTTCGTTGCTTGCATATTCGGTGTTGTATTTGGAATCTTTGGCATCGCTCGGTTTAGCTTTTAAGTCAATTCCCTCATAAGAAGAATTTGTCTTGTTGCTGTAATCGGATTCATTATGCTCTTGAGTGCTTGAACTATCATTGTTAAAGTACGGACTGCCACTCGGTAATGTAAATGTATAGCTGTTATTTGTATTATTTTTGTTGCCGTTTGAATTTGACGCAACATAGGCAATCATTCCGCAGATACTGCCTACACAAAGCAATGACAGCACAACTATTATTACAATTATGCCGGGTGTCATCTTTTTGCGTGGCATATTCGGCATTGGCGGTTGTGCGTATGTATTTGAATAATCAACAGGCGGCTTTTGCTGCGGCACATAAGGCTGTCCGTATGGCTGCTGATTAAAGTTTGGCTGTTGATAATTCTGCTGTCCGTACTGCGGTTGATATTGTTGATACTGTGGTGCGTACGGTTGAGAATATTGCTGCTGTGGATTAGCGTATTGTCCATGCTGAGGCTGATACACAGGTCTGCCGCCAGCCTGCGGATTGCCGTACGGCTGATATTGAGGTGGTTGCGGATTAAACGGCTGTTGATATTGCGGATTCGGATTATACTGCTGATTAAAGTTTGGGTTGTATTGTCCGTTGCAGCCGTTGTTTTGATAATATCCGTTTTGCTGCGGCTGTTCAAAATTAGGTGTTTGAGGAGCAAAGTCATTTTGCGGTTGCTGAGGTTGAGAAAATCCATTTTCAAACGGTTTTTCAGGCTCAAAATTTCGATACTGCGGTGTTACCGATTGTTCGTTAGTCGTTTCTGCGTTGTTTTCTGTATTTTCGGTTTCAAAAACAGGCGCAGTCTGCGGCTCGGTCGGTTTTTCGGTAAAAGGCTTTTCAGGTTCAAACTGATTATTAGAATTGAAATTATTATCCATAAAAATATCTCCTTATTAGTAATGCATAATTCGTAATTGTATAAAATAATTAAGTCAAACTTATATGTTGCAAACTTTTTAATTATGAATTACTAATTTATAGCTTTCATAAGTATTATATATCTTTATTGTTTTAAAAGCAACAAAATTATATCACGCTTATGTGAGTATATATTGAAAATTAGGTGATTTTACAAGATTTTTCCTGTAATTTCTTCAAAAAACCAAAAAATTTTTGCAAAAGACTTTATATTTGAAATGATTTATTGTATAATAAAAGTAACTCGGAGCGACTATGTTTTTTGTTCCGAAAATTTACTACAAAGGAAGATTAATATGCCATTAGTAAACGCTAAAGAAATGCTTACAAAAGCAAAAGCAGGCCACTATGCAGTTGGTCAGTTCAACATCAATAACCTTGAGTGGACAAAGTCAATTCTTTTAACTGCTCAGGAGCTTAACTCACCTGTAATTCTCGGTGTATCTGAGGGCGCAGGTAAATATATGTGCGGTTACAAGACAGTCGTTGGTATGGTAAACGGTATGCTCGAAGAGCTTAACATTACTGTTCCGGTTGCTCTCCACCTTGATCACGGTTCATACGAAGGCGCTAAGGCTTGCATTAAGGCAGGTTTCAGCTCAATTATGTTTGACGGTTCACACTACCCAATCGAAGAGAACATTGCTAAGACTAAGGAACTCGTAGCTGCTTGTAACATTCTCGGTCTTTCACTTGAGGCTGAAGTTGGTTCAATCGGCGGTGAGGAAGACGGCGTTATCGGTATGGGCGAGTGCGCAGATCCTAAGGAATGTAAAATGGTTGCTGACCTCGGCGTAACAATGCTCGCTGCAGGTATCGGTAACATTCACGGTAAGTATCCTGCAAACTGGAAGGGTCTTAGCTTTGAAACTCTTGATGCGATTCAGCAGCTTACAGGCGATATGCCACTCGTTCTCCACGGCGGTACAGGCATCCCTGCTGATATGATCAAGAAGGCTATTTCACTCGGTGTTTCAAAGATCAATGTAAATACAGAGTGCCAGCTTGCATTTGCAGATGCTACAAGAAAGTATGTTGAGGCAGGTAAGGACTTAGAGGGTAAGGGCTTTGACCCAAGAAAGCTCCTTGCTCCGGGTGCAGAGGCTATCAAGGCTACTGTTAAAGAGAAAATGGAACTCTTCGGTTCAGTCGGTAAGGCTTAATCGTATAGCTTAATATTTTCACAAATTTAAGGCTTCGTCTTTTGACGGAGCCTTTTTTGTGCTTCACACTTTGTTGCTCACATATTTTCAACAAAATAATGCACAAAATTTCGTTGGTGAAATTTTGAATTAATATTGACATATATTATTAACTGTTGTAACATATTAATATAATATTTTGAGGAAATACGGAATATTAAATCAAAATTACAAAGAGGTTGATAATGTGAAACATAATAAATTATTAAAAGGTATTACTGCTTCCGCACTTGCACTTACAGTGCCTATGTCAATGCTTGCTATGGGCGGATTGGCAGTGTCGGCGGCAAGCACCGATGAAAATGTAGGCAAAGGCACAAAGATTTACTTTGATATTGACTCAACAGGTTGGGAAAACTATACTACGATTTATTGCCATATCTGGAGAGCTGACGGTACGGGGGAATGGACAAATTGGCAAACAAGGAAAGAAATATGCACTCAAGAAGATAACGGTTTATACTCCTATGATGTTGCGAAAACTGGCAATGCCGACGAAATCGTGCAGTCGGGCGACCACAACTATTATTGCTTAATGTTCAGCGCAGACACAGGTATGCAGACATATACAACAATTATGAACGGTAATTGCCTTGGCGATACCTGCTATGTTACAGGTAATTTATTGGAAAATCCTGCAGGCAGTTGGAAAAAATGTACAGAGGCGGCATGGAAGAATCATCCCGAGTGCGGTCCGGAAAAAGCAATTACTTCAACAAGCAAGGTAATAGGTTCTGCTTTACCTGACGGTGTGACCGATGCCGATCTTTTGGCATATTATTTATTAGACTATGTGAGCTATGACGGAGTAGCCGATACCCAAAGAACAGACAAAACAGGCGACCTTGCAAGATTGCTTAATGTTAAGAAAAATGACCTTATTGACAGCGTTAAAGTAAATATTAATAAACAAAAAGCTGATTATCTTAACGATGATGAAGCAGAAAAAAGGCTGAATACTATTCTTGATGTTATTAATACCGCTTACCAAGATATTTCCGATTCGGACGAGTATGATATAAACCTTGACGGTAAGTTTGATGTACAGGATGTTACATATTTGCAGTTAGGCATTTCGGGAAAAAATCAGTTTACCGATACGCAGAAAGAAATTGCCGATTATAACAACGACGGTAAAATTGATGTTCAGGATGTAACGAAAGCGCAGATGATTATTTCAGAAGTAACTGTACCGGTTAAACCGAATCCCACGCCCAATCCTGATCCCGAACCCGATCCTGAGCCTGAACCTACAACAAGCTATAACAGAGAATTTGCTGACAGGGTTATTGAACTTGTAAATATTGAGCGTGCCAAAGAGGGACTGAAACCGCTGAAAAAAGATGATACACTTACCGGTCTTTCTGATATTCGTGCAAAAGAAACAGTTACTTTATTTGATCATAAACGACCTAACGGTACAAAATGGTCAACAATTCTTAAGGAAAACAATGTATCTTACACTAATGCGGCTGAGAATATTGCATCAGGATATTCAACACCGGAGGATGTTGTGAATGCATGGATGAATTCGGAAGGTCACAGAGCAAGTATTATGAGCAAAACTTATGAAAAAATCGGTGTTTCTTGCTATATCGATAATAATTCTAAATATAAATATTATTGGGATCAGTTGTTTATAAAGGACTAAAAAGCAATATGACGAATATAAAAGCAATACTGTATGATATGTACGGTATTGCTTTTTATTTATGCTACACATAACCAATACTTTATCTATTGAAAATTTAACCAAAATGATGTATAATATAATATTAGTACGAAAGAATGTAGTACGCATTATTAATTAAAAAGGAAGTAATTTTATGGCTAAGAAAGAATTTAAATCAGAGTCAAAAAGACTTCTCGACCTGATGATTAATTCAATTTATACTCATAAGGAGATTTTCCTTAGAGAGCTTATTTCAAATGCAAGCGATGCTATTGATAAGCTTTGCTTTATTGCACTTACAGACGATAAGCTTAATATGAGCAGAGATGATTTTAAGATTTTTATAAAGCCCGACAAGGAAAACCGCACGCTTACAATTACCGATAACGGTATTGGTATGGATAAGGATGACCTTGAAAACAACCTTGGTACAATCGCATCTTCGGGTTCATATAAGTTTAAGCAGGAGATGGGCGAAAAGCAGGATGATATCGACATTATCGGTCAGTTCGGCGTTGGCTTTTACTCCGCTTTTATGGTAGCAAAGAAAATTACCGTTGTTACTAAGAAATACGGCTGTGACACAGCTTACAAGTGGGAATCTGACGGCGCAGACGGTTACGAAATCACCGAAACAGAGAGGGACGAAATCGGTACAACAATTGTACTTGAAATTAAGGACAATACAGAGGAAGAAAACTATGATGAGTTCCTTGAGCAGTACAGAATTCAGGGACTTATCAAGAAGTATTCCGACTATATCCGCTATCCGATTATGATGGATATGACTCACAGCAGAGTTAAGGAAGAAACCAAGGACAGCGAAAAACCGGAGTATGAGGATTATACAGAAACCGAAACTCTTAACAGTATGCTCCCAATCTGGCAAAGAGCAAAGAAAGATGTTAAGCAGGAGGAGTACGATAATTTTTATCGTGAAAAGTTTATGGCTATGGACAAGCCTTTGCATACAATCGTAACTTCCGTAGAGGGTGTTGTTACATACAAGGCATTGCTTTTCATTCCGTCACAGGCACCTTACGATTACTATACAAAGGAATACAAAAAGGGACTTCAGCTTTATTCAAGCGGTGTTCTTATTATGGAAAACTGCGAGGAGCTTTTACCTGAACATTTCAGATTTGTAAAGGGTATTGTTGACAGTGCAGACCTTTCTCTTAACATTTCAAGAGAGATGCTCCAGCATGACCGTCACCTTATCACTATTGCACAGAACATTGAGAAGAAGATTAAGAACGAGCTTACTTCAATGCTTGCAAATGACAGAGAAAATTATGAAAAGTTCTTCAATGCCTTTGGCAGACAGCTTAAGTACGGAGTATCTGCCGACTACGGTATGCATAAAGAAGAATTACAAGACTTACTTATGTATTACTCTTCTACAGAGAAAAAACTTGTAACTCTTTCGGAATATGTTGACAGAATGAAAGAGGATCAGAAGTTTATTTACTTTGCAGTCGGCGAGAACATTTCTTCAATTGACAATCTCCCGCAGACAGAACTTTTGCGTTCAAAGGGTTACGAAATCCTCTATTGTACAGAAGAAATTGATGAGTTCTCACTCCAGACTCTTATGCAGTACAAGGAAAAGCGTTTCTGTTCGGCTACAAACGATGACCTCGGTATTGAGAATGATGAAAACAAAGAGGAAGAAAAGGACAGCAGTGCAATCCTTACTTTTGTAAAAGAAACACTTGGCGATAAGGTCAGCGAAGTTGTTGCGTCTAAAAAGTTGGTTTCTCACCCTGTTTGCCTTACCGCAAAGGGCGGCATTTCATTTGAAATGGAAAAATACTTCAATGCGGTTCAGCCTGACAGCGGTATGAAAGCACAGAGAGTGCTTGAGCTTAATATGAATCACCCGGCTGTAAAGGCAATGGAAAGCGCAGTGCAGACGGATATTGAAAAAGCAAAGAAGTACGCAGAGCTTCTCTACGATCAGGCTCTCCTCATTGCAGGACTTCCGATTGAAAATCCCGGTGAATATGCAGATCTCGTCTGCAGTCTTATGGTGTAATTAAATAATTATCTTAAAGCGGTTGCATTAGTTGCATCCGCTTTTTTGTTGCAATTTTTGTGTGTGCGTGTTATTATAAAAACGGGTGATTTAATGAAAAAATCCGGAGTGTTTACATTCTTTTATAGGCTGTTGCTCACGCTTATGCTTATGGTCGGTATTAACGGCATTTTTCTTGCAGAGATGCTTGACAGGTGGTATTTGCCGCTTATCAGTGTTTTTGCGTTTGTTGCCGCAAATGTTTTTCCGTCTGTTGCAAAAGGCGGCTATCCGTCTTTTAAATTCAGAATGATTGCACACGGCAGTGAATTGCTCTTGCAATTTTTAATAACAACTCTGCTTTCAAGTGTGATTTATATTCAGTCGGCTTTTCAAATGTTACCTGACAATTGGGTAAAATGGGCGCTGTGCCTTGGAGGTGCTCTGCTTGCGGAGTTTATTTTGTTTTGGAACGGTATCATTTCCGTTTATTGCACATCGGTTCAACTTGGCATAAAGCATAGGTTTATCGGAATAATTTGCGGTTTTATTCCGATTGTAAATTTATTTTGTCTTGGCGTTATTATAAAAATAACTATGCAAGAGGTTAATTTTGAGATTGATAAAGCCGAACAAGACAGAAAAAGAATTAATGAGAAAATTTGCAAAACAAAATACCCTGTATTGCTTGTGCACGGTGTGTTTTTTCGTGACAGCGCATATTTCAATTATTGGGGCAGAGTGCCGGCAGAGCTTATTGCAAACGGTGCAGAAATTTACTACGGTAATCACGAATCGGCCGCATCTGTAGATGACAGCGCCAAAGAGATTGCCGAGAGAATTAAACAAATCGTTGCGGAAACAGGTTGTGAAAAGCTGAACATTATTGCTCATTCAAAGGGCGGGCTTGATTGCAGAAAGGCGATTGCCTGTTACGGCGTTGAAGATATGACAGCATCGCTCACCACAATAAACACTCCGCATCGTGGCTGCGGTTTTGCCGACTATCTTTTAACAAAAGTTTCGCCTAATGTTAAAAACAAAATTGCTTTTGCATACAATAACGCACTTTTAAAGTTTGGCGACAAAAATCCCGACTTCATCTCTGCCGTAACCGACCTTACGCAGGCAAATTGTACGAAACTTAACGCTGATGTATTTGACTCACCAAAGGTTTATTATCAGAGCTTTGGCTCAAAGCTGAACAGAGCGTCGGGAGGAAAATTTCCGCTTAACTTTTCCTACAATCTTGTAAAATATTTTGACGGCGAGAATGACGGCTTGGTTTCAGAAAACTCCTTTGCCTGGGGCGAAAAATATACATACATTACTACAAAAGGTAAAAGAGGTATTTCTCACGGAGATATGATTGACCTTAACCGTGAAAATATTAAGGACTTTGACATAAGAGAATTTTATGTGCAGATACTTGCAGACTTGAAAAAATCAGGTTATTGATAAGGAGGATAAAGATAATATGAAGAGAAAAGACTATATTTCATGGGACGAATACTTTATGGGTGTGGCTATTCTTGCCTCAAAGCGCAGTAAAGACCCGAACACTCAAGTAGGTGCGTGTATTGTAGACAATAACAATATCATTCTTTCAACAGGTTACAACGGCTTTCCTTTCGGTTGTTCCGATGACGATTATCCGTGGTGCAGAGATGGTGAAGACACAAAGTACAGCTATGTGGTACACGCCGAGCTTAATGCTATACTTAATGCAAGAGGCAAAAATCTTAAGGGTGCAAGGCTGTATGTTGACCTTTTTCCTTGCAACGAATGTGCAAAAGCCATTATTCAGTCGGGTATAGCAGAGGTCGTTTATCTTTATGATAAATATGCCGACAGCGCCGCAACTGTTGCGTCTAAAAGAATGTTGCAGTCGGCAGGGGTAGCGTGCCGTAAATTTACTTCCGACAAAAAGAGCCTTTCAATTGATTTTGAAAAGTAATATTGAGAAAAATATATAGCCTTTGATTTGTTTTCGGTCAAAGACTATAAGATTATTTGAGATAGCATTAATAAATTATGGTTTAGCAAATTGATTTTCCAAGCAATTATAAAAGTTTGGTCAACCTTTTCAAAGGCTGTGGGTGTGGGCAAAGCCCACAAATACTTTCCGCTTATGCAATGATGTGACCTTTTTGTGTTAAAGTTGACAAATAAAAAAATTTATATTTTTGATGATTGTATATGTAACTGAATTGCACAATTTTGTATTGACAGTAAATTTCATATTTGCTATTATTTTTATTGTATATTGAGAAGTATATAAAATATTTTGTCATAATGACAAGGAGAGAAAATAAATGAAAAAATTTTTAGCATCAATTATTGCTGTGGTTTTAGCTGTAAGCGGGTTATCTGTGATTTCAATTACAGCAAATGCGGCAACTATTTTTATAAGCGGCAACTATGAATATACTGTAAATTCAGATGATACCGTAAATATTGCGGGATATAAGGGTATAGCAACCGATATTACAATTCCGTCACAAATTTTAAATAAAAATGTTGTAAAAATTTCTGATAATTCTTTTTACAACAATAGCACATTAACTTCTGTTAAAATACCAAATACAATAAAAGTTGTCGGTTCAATGGCATTTCACAATTGTACAAAACTTTCAAAAGTTACATTACCAAGCAATCTTACCGAAATCGGCTATAGCGCATTTAACGGAACAACAGCGCTCACAACAATTACAATACCGAAGACTGTAACCAAAGCAGGCAGTGATGTGTTTGAAGATTCGGGACTAAAAACAGCCGCTATAGAAAACGGTGCAACAGCAGTAGCAGACAATCTTTTCAGTAACGCTAAAAATTTAAATAAAGTAACAATTCCGAATACAGTAAAGAAAGTAGGCTCAATGTCATTTTATCATTGTGAAAAACTTTCGTCGGTAGCATTGCCAAATACTCTTACCGAAATCGGCTATAGCGCATTTAACGGAACAACAGCGCTCACAACAATTACAATACCGAAGACTGTAACCAAAGCAGGCAGTGATGTGTTTGAAGATTCGGGACTAAAAACAGCTATAATCGAAAACGGAGCAACATCAGTGCCGAATAATTTGTTTAGTAAAGCAACAAATCTGACACAGATAACCATTCCAAATACAGTTAAAAAAATAGGTTCAATGTCCTTTTATGACTGTACAAAATTATCCTCGGTAACTTTGCCGAATACTCTTACATCAATCGAAACATCTGCATTTGAAAATTGCCAAGCTATGAAATCTATTACTATTCCAAAGAATGTTACATATTTTGGTACAACCGCAGTGGGCTATAGTGATGGCAGAGTTATTGACGGATTTATAATTTACGGCTATAAAAATACAAAGGCACAGACATACGCAACCAAAAATAAAATTACATTCAAAGCATTGCAGGAGGAAACTGTACCTGTAGGTGATATAAATAATGACGGCAAAATAGATGTATCGGATGTTACATACTTACAGATGTATCTTTCGGGCAATTCATCATATGTAATTAAAAATACAAAGGCGGCAGACGCAAACGGCGACGGTAAAATTGATGTTGCCGATGTTACAAAGATTCAGACTATTATTGCTTCGTAATTAAAATTTAATATTAAAAGTACATTAAAGCTGTTCGGGCAAGAGTTACCGAACAGCTTTTTGCTTTTATAAATGATAAAATACGGGAATAAAAAGACAGTAATCGGGATAGAATATTTTTGGATAATCTTGGCTGATTTATGACTGAAATTGAATGACTTAAAAATGCAAAAGCAAAATCACTTGTTAAAACACACAAAATTATATGCGATTTTTGATATAAACTAACTGAATTTCAATTTTAATGAATTTTTTTGAAAGAATTTGCTTGACTTTAACAAAACAGGTGTTATAATGTAGTCAAGAGGTGAGGGAAATGCTTACTCAGGAAAGATACCAAACAATACTTCAAATATTAAGCGAGAAAAACACAGTCACGGTACAGGAGCTTACAAAGCTTTTGAATACATCGGAGTCAACCATAAGGCGTGACCTCACAACACTTGACGAGATGGGCAAGCTTAATAAAGTATTCGGAGGAGCAACCTCAATTCACCAGCTTTCGGGCGTATATGAGGCTGATGTGAAATCAAGAGAAGGTATAATGCTTGACGAAAAGAAAGCAATCGCAATCTATTGTGCAAAACTTATTAACGATACGGATTTTGTATATATAGACGCAGGCACAACCACTGATATTCTCACAGATTACATTACAAACAAAAACGCAACCTATGTTACAAACGGTATTACCCACGCAAAAAATCTTATAAGAAAGGGACTTACAACATACACAATCGGCGGCAGAATCAAACCTGCTACCGAGGCTATTATGGGCGCGGAAGGTTTAAGGTCGCTGAAAACCTTTAACTTTACAAAATCCTTTATGGGTACTAACGGAATTGAATTAAATGCAGGCTTTACCACTCCTGATATGGAAGAGGGCTTGATCAAAGAGGAAGTTATAAAAAGAAGTTATATGTCTTTTGTTCTTGCCGACAATACCAAATTCAGAAAGGTATTTCCGATTACCTTTGCAGAGCTTAAAGACTGCTGTATTATAACCGACAAACTCCCGTATAATGAGTTTTCGGAAAAAACAATAATCAAGGAGGTTATGAAGTGATTTACACAGTTACACTAAACCCGTCAATTGATTACATCGTTCGTCTTGATGAGCTTAAGACAGGCATTACAAACAGAACAACAAGCGAGGAATATTACATCGGCGGCAAGGGAATAAATGTTTCGTGCGTACTTGCCGAACTCGGTATCAAGAGCACAGCGCTTGGTTTTGTTGCAGGATTTACCGGAGAGGCTATTGAAAAAGGTCTTAAAAATCCTAAAATCACAGCAGATTTTATCACACTTAAAAGCGGAATTTCAAGAATAAACATCAAAATCAAGGCAGGCGAAGAAACCGAAATCAACTGTCAAGGACCGCACATAGATGAGGAAGAACTTTTGAATCTGTTTGATAAAATCGACAATATTCAGAGCGGCGATACACTTATCATTGCAGGAAATATTCCAAATACATTGCCTGACGATGTTTATGAAAGAATCATAGAAAGACTTGACGGAAAAGATGTAAGAATTGTAGTTGACGCAACTAAAAAGTTGCTTGTTAATTCACTAAAATACAAACCGTTTTTAATCAAACCGAACCGTCAGGAGCTTTCAGAAATTTTTGACACAACAGTAAAGACAGAAAGCGATGTTGTCAAATATGCACAGGAATTGCAGAAAATGGGTGCAAAAAATGTTCTCGTTTCTCTGGGCGGCGACGGTGCATTACTTGTTGACGAATTCGGAAAGGTTCATAAAGAGGGCGTTATTAAAGGTCACAAGGTACTGAATACAGTAGGCTCGGGTGACTCGATGGTAGCAGGCTTTGTAGCCGGCTGCATTGACAAAAATGATTACGCCTATGCGTTAAAGCTCGGCAGTGCCTGCGGAAATGCAACAGCATTTTTAAACGGACTTGCCACAAAAGATAAAATTGATGAATTGCTCGCTCAATTCTGAGTGGGTAGAAATAAATAAATTAAAAAGGAGAAGAATTTATGCGTATTACTGATTTATTAAAACAAAGTGCCATAGAGCTTAATGTATCAGTGGCAAACAAACAGGCAGCAATCGACAAGCTCGTTTCATTGCACGAAAAGAGCGGAAACCTTGTAAATGCAGCCGAGTATAAGAAAGGAATCCTCGCAAGAGAGGAAATGGGAACAACAGCAGTCGGTATGGAGGTTGCCATTCCGCACGCAAAGAGCACGGCGGTAAAAGCTCCTGCACTTGCAGCAATTACAGTTCCAAACGGCGTTAATTACGATGCTCCCGACGGACAGCCTTGCAAACTTATTTTTATGATAGCGGCTACAACAGACGGTGATGTTCACCTTGAGGTTCTCGCAAGACTTATGCAGCTTTTAATGCATGAAGATTTTACAGCGAAACTTAAAGCCGCAAAAACTCCGAAAGAATTTATCTCGATTATTGACGCAAAAGAAACAGAGAAGTTCCCCGATGAACCAAAGGCAGAAGTTCCTGCAAAGAAGGGTTACAGAGTTCTTGCTATCACAGCTTGTCCAACAGGTATTGCTCATACTTATATGGCGGCTGAATCACTCCAGAAAGCCGGCGACAGCCTTAACATTCCGATTAAGGTTGAAACAAACGGTTCGGGCGGTGCAAAGAATGTGCTTACCGAAGAAGAAATTGCAAATTGTGACGGTATCATCATTGCCGCTGACATCACAATAAATCTTGCCCGTTTTGACGGCAAGCCCGTTTTACAGTGTGCCGTTTCAGACGGTATTCATAAGCCGGAAGAGCTTATCAACAAGATTGTAAACAAAGAAGTTCCCGTATATCATCACAAAGGCGGTTCTGCAGATGCTCCAAAGAAGAGAGGCGGCGCTTACGGTCACCTTATGAACGGTGTATCACATATGCTCCCGTTCGTTGTAGCAGGCGGTATTTTCATTGCAATTGCATTCCTCATTGATATTGCATGCGGTGTTAACGCACAGGAGGCTGGCAGTACATTCGGTACGGTAACTCCTGCAGCCGCATGGTTTAAGACACTCGGCGGTGTGGCATTTAACCTTATGGTTCCTATTCTTTCCGGCTTTATCGCAATGTCAATTGCAGACCGTCCCGGCCTTCTCGTTGGTCTTGTAGGCGGTTTCCTTGCAACATCAGGCGCAACCTTTGCAGATCCGGGTGCTGTTAACACAGTTCCGTCAGGCTTCCTCGGTGGATTGCTTGCAGGTTTCGCAGGCGGTTACTTAATGCTTGCTATTGAAAAAATGTGCGATAAGATGCCCAAGGCTCTTGAGGGTATCAAGCCAGTTCTCATCTATCCGCTTCTCGGACTCGGCGGTATTCTCGTTGTAATGTGCGCAGTCAACCCGTTCATGGGTATGATTAACTCAGGTATGTCAGACGGCCTTAACGCTATTGCCTCTAACCCTGCAATGATGGTTCCGCTCTGTGCGCTCCTCGCAGGTATGATGTCTATCGACATGGGTGGTCCTTTCAACAAGGCAGCTTATGCATTCGCAACACTTAACCTTGCAAACGCAGACGATCAGGCATACATCATTATGGCAGCAGTTATGATCGGCGGTATGGTTCCTCCAATCGCAATCGCTCTTTCAAACACATTCTTCAAGAATCGTTGGACAGACGAAGAAAGAAAGAATGCTCCCGTAAACTATGTAATGGGACTTTCATTCATCACAGAAGGTGCAATTCCTTACGCAGCAGGTCATCCGCTTCAGGTTATCCCTTCATGTATCGTTGGTTCTGCAGTAGCAGGCGCATTTTCAGCTCTCTTTGGCTGTAAGCTTATGGCTCCTCACGGCGGTATCTTCGTATTCGCAACAATGCAGGGTACATGGTATTTCTACCTCCTTGCTCTTGCAATCGGTGCAGTAGTTTCAATGTTTATGCTTGCACTTCTTAAAAAACCTCTTAACAGAGAGATTAAAAAAGTTAAATAAATTTCACAAAAATCTTCCATTCTTTCTTAAAATATGATAAAATAAACTTAATTCAGACAGGGAGTAGCCCTCCCTGTCTGACACAAAACTATTATAAAGGGGTTTTATATTATGGTATCAAAAAAACTTACATTAAATAATGCATCAGGTTTTCATATGCGTCCCGCATCAGTATTTGCAACAGCAATGGCAAAGTTCCAGAGTGATGTTACAATTGATTTCAACTCAAACAAAATCAATGCAAAAAGTCTTTTAAATATTATTGCAGCTTGTATTAAGTGCGGCAGCGAGTTTGTAGTAGAATGTAACGGTCCTGACGAAGAAGAGGCTCTTGCAAAGGCAGTAGAGCTTATTGAAGGCGGACTTGGTGAATAAAAACGGGAGCGTGTCTTTTGGCACGCTTTCTTTCTAAAATTTGAAAGCAGGTGAGGTTATGTTACACGGAACACCCGCTTCCGAGGGTATCGGACTCGGAAGAGTAATGATTGTAGAAGAAGCAAAACTTGAATATAATAATGTAACTGTTACGGATACCGAGGCAGAGGTTGAGCGTTTCAGAAATGCGGTTAAAATATTTTGCGACAATACTGCGGCACAGGCAGATGCGCTGAAAGCGTCGGCAGGTAAAAAAGAGGCAGAAATTCTTGAGGGTCACATTCAGATGATGAAAGACCCGTATATGTGCGGCGAAATTGAAAAGTTGATTGATAACGGTCAGTGCGCCGAGGCTGCACTTGAGTATATGTGCGATATGTTCATCTCCATGTTTTCTGCCACAGATGACGAACTTACACAGCAGAGAGCGGCAGATGTAAAAGACTTAAAAACAAGTATGCTAAGCATTTTGCTCGGAGTAAAAGAAGTAAAACTTTCGGCAGCACCAAAGGGTACGGTAGTTGTCGCAAAAGAACTTACTCCGTCCATGACAGCAGGCATCAATAAAGAAAATATTGTCGGAATTATTACCGAAACAGGCGGTAAAACATCTCATTCGGCTATCCTTGCAAGGGCACTTGAAATTCCCGCCGTGCTAAGCGTAAACGGTGCGGTTTCAAAACTTTCGGCCGGTGCTTATGTAATCGTTGACGGCAGTGAGGGCGTAGTAATTGATGAGCCGGATGACGCTGTTATTCAGGAGTACGATACAAAGAGAATTAATTTTCTTAAAGAGCGCAAAGAACTTGAAAATTTCAGAGGCAAGGCAACTAAAGCTTTAAGCGGTGAGGAATACGAGCTTTTCTGCAATATCGGCAAGCCGGAGGACGCAATAAAGGCAGTTGATGCAGACGGCGAGGGCGTTGGCTTGTTCAGAACTGAATTTTTATTTATGGACAGAACCGCTTTGCCTACAGAGGACGAGCAGTTTGACGCTTACAAAAAGGCGGCACTTACATTAAAGGGAAAGCCTGTAATTATCAGAACTCTTGACATCGGCGGCGACAAGGAAATTCCTTATCTCGGACTTAAAAAAGAGGAAAATCCTTTCTTGGGCTTCAGAGCAATCAGATATTGCTTAAAGCATAAAGATTTGTTCAAAACACAGCTCCGTGCAATTGTAAGAGCAAGCGCTTTTGGCGATGTAAGAATTATGTTCCCGCTTATTACAGCCGTTGAAGAACTTAGAGAGGGCAAGGCTCTTGTTGAAGAGGTTAAGGCTGAACTTAGGGAACAGGGAGTAGAATTTAACGAAAATATCCCTGTAGGCATTATGACAGAAACCTCGGCGGCAGTTATGATTGCTGATATTCTTGCAAAAGAATCCGACTTTTTCAGCATTGGTACAAATGACCTTACGGGTTATACAATGGCTTGCGACAGAGGAAATGACGATGTTGCATATCTGTATTCTCCGTTACAGCCAAGTGTATTAAGGGGCATTAAGTATATTATTGATTGCGCAAACAAGAATAATATTTCTGTGGGTATGTGCGGCGAGGCAGCGGCTAACCCGATGATGGTGCCGTTACTTATGTCATTCGGACTTACCGAGTTCAGTGTATCCGCACCGTCGGTATTAAAGGTAAGAAAAACAATTTCTGCATGGTCAAAGGCAGAGGCAGACAAGGTTGCCGAAAAGGTACTTGCAATGACTACCGAAAAAGAGATAAGCGACTATCTTAAAACTCTTTTATAATTAATCAGATAACAAGTTTCATAATCAAACTCTAAATAATAGTTTGCGAAGGGCAGTGTTCGTTTGAGCACTGCCCAAAGCCTTTTCTGAGGTTCTTTATCAAAATTGGTTTAATTTATGGCTTAGCGGTGTACATCTGCAAAACCGTGATTAAACAATATTCCTTTTTCCGACAAGATATGTTATAATATCTGCGGATAGGTGATTTATGTGAATAATGATTATTTAGTTAAGAAAAAGCCGATGTATGCGCTTTTTGTGTTTGCTCTGCCTATTATTATAGGTAATATTTTTCAGCAGACATACACTATGGCGGACTCGGCTATTGTAGGCAGATTTGTAAGTGAAAAGGCTTTGGCGGCGGTAGGTGCGTCATATTCGCTTACAAATATTTTTATTTGTGTGGCAATCGGCGGCGGAATAGGTGCGTCGGTAATAGTCAGTAGGTATTTTGGCGCCAAGGAATATAAAAAGACAAAAACGGCAGTGTACACTGCGCTGATTGCTTTTACCGCACTTAGTGTTTTGCTTGGAATTATCGGTCTTGTGTTCAGCCGTCTTATTCTTATTGCGCTCAATACTCCGTCTGATGTACTTGATCTGGCGGTAGATTATCTGAACATTTACTTTGCGGGTTTGCCGTTTTTATTTATGTATAATGTGCTTTCCGCAATGTTCAATGCACTCGGAAAATCTAAAATACCGCTTTATTTTTTGATTTTTTCATCGGTGTTCAATGTTGCGCTCGACCTTTTGCTCGTAAAAAATTTCAGTATGGGTGTAACGGGCGTTGCCTGGGCAACACTTATTGCACAAGGAATTTCGGTTGTATTATCATTCATAGTGCTTGTGTGGGAGTTTAAAAAGCTCAACATAGGTCGTGCAAAATTTTTTGAAAAGAGTGAGCTTTTGCCTATGGCAAAAATTGCTTTTCCGTCAATTATTCAGCAGTCAACGGTATCAATCGGAATGATGCTTGTGCAGTCGGTGGTAAACGGCTTCGGTTCGGAGGCTCTCGCAGGATATTCTGCCGCAATAAGAGTGGAATCGCTTTGCATAGTTCCCTTTAACAGTATAAACAATGCTGTGTCTTCGTACACTGCGCAAAATTTGGGTGCAAAGAATGAAAAGCGTGTTGTAGAGGGTTACCATGCCGCAAACATTCTTGTGGCAGCATTTTCTATTTTACTTATTCTGATTATAGAACCTTTTAACGGTTCGATTGTATCAATGTTTCTCGGTGATGACGGCACAATAACCGCAATGAATACGGGCTGCGGATACCTTAGTTTTATGGGGTGGTTCTTCTGTTTTATCGGATTTAAAATGGCAGTTGACGGACTTTTGCGAGGTGCTGGAGATATGAAAATGTTTACAGTCGCAAATTTTGTGAATCTGTTTATCCGTGTGTTTGTCGCAATGGCATTTGCACCGATTTTCGGCTTGCAAATGGTATGGATTGCAGTGCCGATCGGTTGGTTTTCAAATTGGGTTATATCCTTTTTGGAGTACAGAACAGGCAAGTGGAAAAGGATATATAAGAGATAACTGTAAACTAAATAAAAATATTATATAAAATATAGGCATATGATTTATTAAATAAGTCATATGCCTTGCTTTTTTGTTCAAAAATCATTTATACTTTTTGGTCAAGTAAACAAAATTGTTTTTTTATTGTTGTAAATAAAATGAGGTAATGATATAATTTTAAATAAAGTTTGAATTTAGGAGTTGATTTTTTATGAAAACAAGCAAAAAAATTATAAGTTTGTTGCTTAGTGCAGCTATCATTATGTC
>ENA-OUPO01000473-OUPO01000473.1-human-gut-metagenome-genome-assembly--contig:-NODE-473-length-17420-cov-3.49352_pt1 | contig 17420 bp, 18 predicted proteins | sample MGYA00237940_ERZ548809 | MGnify/ENA primary metagenome ERZ548809 (study PRJEB26490, sample SAMN05194695) | human gut metagenome | biome: terrestrial biome; feature: human-associated habitat; material...
AAAAGAACCGCGCGGTCGGCGACAGATTGTACCGCGCGGTTCTTGATAGAAAAATCGATCTTGTAGCTTTCTGCGGAACGGAAAACGGCAGCTTCTACTCCATCCTTACACGCAGTCCGAAACAGAAAGGAGCCCTGCAGCTCACGGATATCGACTGCAAGGGCCCGCTCTCGCACCACCGACTTACGAATCAGAAGATGCTCGACCTCCCGGGATACGGTGCCGTGCTTGCAGCCGTCCCCGACATCTCGAAGTGCAATGAGCGGGACATCCTGAAGGCGATCGGATTCACACAGAAGGGCAATCGAAGCCTGAAGGAAAAGGCTGCCATCGGCAGGGAGGGCAGCAAACAGCTTGAAGCCGTGCGCAACCGCGTAGGGTTAGAAAACTTCAATGGACGTGATCTCCGATGAGTGAGATTCCGGCTATCCAAACCTATAGGCTGGCCTCCCTGCACGAGGCTGCAATTGCCCGACTTAAGAACCCAAAAAACGATAGGTATAAAGAACTCTATCTCCAAAACAGGAAAATCGGCGAGAAAGTCTACAACGCCGTCCTGTCGGGTCGCCTCGACCTCGCCTGTTTTTGCGGAGATTCCAGCAAGTACTATTCGGTTCTGACACGGAGCACCAGGCAGTATGGCGCACTCCAAGTTACCGAGGTCGACCGGAAAGGGCCGATTGGGCATCGACTCCTCACTGGTCCCAAGCAACTCGAACTTCCGGGATGTGGCGCGACGATCGCCGCCGTATCCGATATCTCACGGTGCACGGAACAGGAAATCCTCGATGCCGTCGGATTCAAGATGCAACAAGACCTGAATTCCAAAGCAGTCAAGTGCAAGGCCGGTCATCAACGGCTCGACGCTGAACGCACAAAGACCGATCTTCCTAAAGAGAGAAAGTCCCCCGCACGTTAATCCGTGCAAGGGACTTTCCCGGTATGGCTCCATATGCCTTTCTCCGGTTAATAATGCTCCTGGGATGGAGTCTCCATAGCCTGTTTCCCGTCATTGAGCAATTCGGAGGCATTGCGGCTGACTTCCTGTTTATGTCCCAGGCTGCGATCCGCCGTTTTGGATGAACTCACAGGATACTTTGCGTCATAACGGTCGCCGATAAGGGAAACCAACTCGTCACGGTCATAATAATCTTCGTCAGGTCCGTCCGCACAGTTATCGATATAGCCGTCCTCAAGAACGGTGACTTCGCCACCTTCGGTGTAAGCCCGCCCGTATTTCTCATAGTCAAAGGCGCTTTCAATCTGACTCGAACTGTCGAGGATACGCTTCAGCTCCTCATTTTGCTCAACCATCTCGTGCCCGTAGTTTCTCTCCGGTGACATCGTGGTATAGATCATATTACCGAACTCATCCTTGTCGTAAGCACCATCGTATCCCCAGCTGTAAAACGGGATGTCGTCGGCCTGCTCGATGAGATTCATAAGCTCAACGAGACTTTCAGGAGTGTCATTCGCCTGAATCCATGCGTCCACCTTCTCCAGATCGCCTGGGTTTGCCGTGACGAGCTGCTTCGCAAGCAGGTTCAAGTCCTCGAGATGGCAAAACTCGTTAAAGAGCAGCCTCGTGCCGAAGGGGATGCCATCATAATCAGAGATATAGATTTCCTCATGCTGTGAATCCTGCAGGTGGTTGAGATGGAGAAAGTCCCGAATCTCAGCTTCCGTCTTCGGCAAGGTGATCCATGCATCGTGAAGGCTACCCTCGTTGTAGTAACCGTAGTTTCCGATGCATACGTTCAGGCCTTTTGTGAAGTCCTGTTCCATGGCTGCCCTTTCTACTCTATAAACCGTAGGGTTGCTTTTGTAAGATTCTACCACTCCGCCCTGTCTCTATTGCGGTGGGATTGACATCCATTCACGCCGCTAAAGAAAGGAAAACGATGAGAAAAGAAACAAGAAATAATTTTGTGTCATCCGCACGTTGAATTTCAAAACGAAGTCGGTAAAATAGCCCAAGAGAAACACCAAAAGGAAAGTGCGTGTTTATGAATGAAACCATGAAGCCCTCTTGTGAGGAGGCATATGACGCGACATCTGTCGCCGTCCTCGCTGCGAGCGAAACCCTCACTATTGCACTCGGCATGCTCACGAAGTCACCTGTCGCGGCAATCGTCGCAGGCGGCTTGACGGGCTGCGTGTGCAGCCTCGCCCTCCCAGCCATCAGCGGGCGCATCCTGGGCCGCAAGCGCGATGCGATCCTTTCCTGGTGGGATGAGAACCTTGAGGTCTACAAGAAGTTCAAGACGAAGAATCCCGACCGCGAGCCGAGCAAGCGCGCCGAGAAGCGCGAGGAACGGGACCTTGCGATCTGGTGGCTCGATGCCATGAGGCTCGTCCGCACCAAGGAACTCATGCGTGAGAAAGTCGAGGCACTTATCGAGACGGGTAGCCGTATGCCCGACGGTGTGAATCTCGATGACTACGAGACTGTCGAGGAGTACCGTGCCCGATACGTCGCACCGGTCTCCAAGATGACCGCCGCCCTGCTTTCGCTTGCCGTTGGCATCGGCACCGCCGCGACCTGCTATGTCGGGATGACCGGCAACCTCCACTCCCCGCTGCTCTTTCTTCTCGGCGGGATTTCCTCGATTCTTGTCACGGCGGTCGGCGCGATGTGCGACCAGCGCTCGCGCGTGCTGCCCTTCGGCCTGTCTATCGCCACGTACCCTCTCGCCGTACTCACGGCGTTCGGGCACGGCGGTGTAAGCGGACTGATCGGCAACCTGCTGTGCGGTATGGGAATCTATGCGATTTTCGCCATTACCAACCATCTCTTCCGCATCACCGGCGGCGCCGATGCAGTCGGTGCCGGCGACCGCAGGCTCGTCCCCGCGATCGCGACGGCATGCGGGTTCCACGGCACGGTATACGGCATGGGCGCGATGTGCATCGCCATGCTCGCCAACTACATTCCCCGCTACCGTGCGAAAGAAATCACCCTTAAAAGCCGCGTACCCATGGGGCCTTTCCTGCTCGTCTGGCTTTGCGCCGGCGTACCCCTTGGGTGTATCATGTAGCAGTCTATCCCGTTGTCCCCCGCAGAGAAGTTAGGGGTAGCCGATCTGCGAGGAACAACTGAGAATAGGTTTTCTGTAACCGTCCGAATGGACACAAAGGAAGGAGAATTCCCATGAATTCCATCCGCAATCGCGTTTATGCCGGTGAGATCGCCGGCGGCGCCGACACCGTCGAGTACGTCATCGTTGCCATCGTCGCCGTCGTGATTGGCGCCGCTCTGATCGCCTTCGGCAACCAGATGCGCAACCAGATGGACGAGACCGGCAAGTCCATCACCAATTGGTTCACCTCTGCCCGCAACGCTGCTAACACCTCTGCCGGCGCCATCAACTCCGGCTCGAACCCGGGCGCCAAGTAGTCAACCTCCTTTCTCTCTGATAGCATAATACCATACTACTAAGGTATTTGTTCCGAGAATCGAGAAATGTGCAACCAAGGAGGAACAGGACGTGAAAGGCATCTTCAAGAAACCGGAGTCCGAATCGGGCGCCGCAATCATCGAATTTGCGCTCGGCGTTCCGTTCCTCCTGATCTTTGCCATGGCTGCCATGGAATTCGGACAGATATCGGCAGCGGCATCCGCTGTCGACAACGCCGCCCATGCAGCCGCCCGAGAGCTCGCCGTAAACCCCAGCGGCGATGCCTCATCAGCTAAGGAGGCGGCCGTAAATGCCGCCTCCTCTGTTTTCACTGAAAACATGAAGATCGAGACAGATGTCTCGGATGCCGAGAGGGAAACGTACACGCATCGGATTCCCGATTCAAACGGATCGTCCTATACGGACAGGGAGTCGAACGTCTCCACCCGGAAATGCACCGCGACCGTATCCGTGACCATCCAGCCACAGACCGTCCTAGGTGACGCGATCTATGCAGCCGGAGGGTTCGGAGACGGCATGAAGATCGAGTCCAGCGCCGTGGAGATAAAGGACGCAACGGTGGAAGGAGGCGCGTCTTCATGGTAAGGGTCCATTCTGAAAAAGGCTCGGAAGTCCTCGAGGCCGCCATCGTCCTCCCCATGCTCATCGTCCTCGCATTCTGCCTTATCCAAGTTTGCCTGATAGCATATGAGGGTACGGCGATGAGCGCCGCAATCGAGTCGGCCGCAATGAAATCCGACTTCTCCGCCGCAATCGCATCCGGAAACGTAAATCAGGCGGTAAAGGACGAGCTCGCATCGAACACCCCGGGTATCGTCAAAGACAACATCACCGTGACGAACTCCAAGGTCTCCTATTCGGACAGGTCTGATGAGGCCACCGTCACCGATTCCGGTTCCACGGGGATCACGACCATCTCGAAATCAAGCACCACGGCGCTTCTCGAATCGACCGTCGACTATAAAATCCCGACCCTGATTTCGGTCGGCAGCTTCGACGGTATCAAGATGTCGAAAACGATCAAAGTGGAGGTCCCGGTTTCCGAGAAGATGGAGGTGTCGCGATGACGCGCGTCCGCAGCGAATCCGGCGCAATCAGCATCTTGAACGTCATCATCATGCTCGTGCTCCTCATCGCACTCGGTTTTGCATTCGAGCTCTCCGCAGCCCTCGACCAGCAGAACGCCCAGACAAACGACTGCTCAGCAGCCAGGGACGCCACCATGGCGTCGCAGAACCTCCTTGTCGCGAAAAACTCCGATGACCCCGGACTCGCAATCGCGACCGCGGCCGTCAAGTCCCTGCGTGCCAACGGGTTCAACGGCGAAGTCGAGGTCTGGTTCTATGAAGCCCCCTCATCGGCCGTCCCGCAGAGCAAACGCGCGTGGGCCTGGGGCATCCAGACGAAATCGTCCTTGAAAGGATACTTTGCGACCTATTCGCTCGGAGATTTCAATATCCCCATCGGAGCACACGTCACGGCACACGCCGTCCCCTACACTGCGGGAAAGGCATGGAGACCGGCGGACTCGGGTAACGGAAAGTATTCCTTCAAAGCCGGTTCGGACACTCCCGAATACGAGGAGTACACGTCCACGAAAGAGCTTCCGCAAGAAGTGATCGACGAGATGAAAACGGCTGTCAACCAGGCAACGAACAATAAATAGCCTTTCCGATGAGCTAAAATGAAAGGATATCAGGCGACACTACGTGCCAATGCCTGATATCCTTTTGCTATGCCGCGTGTCTGACGGCATCTCTACACAGGAAAGCGAGAAAGGAACACCATGCCAGACACCAACGATACCGATGCGATCCTCGCGAAAGTCCGTTCAGGCGAGCTTTCGGCAGCCGATGCGGCCGCTCTGATCGCGAACCTCCACGCCGCATCCTATAAGGCGATGCAGGACGCGCAGGCTGCACAGACTCCTCAGCCCGAGTCTCCCGCAGCCCAAGCTGCCGACAACCAGCCGGGCATGTCCCAACAGCCCGTCCAGCAGGCACCGGTCACAGCGACCGCACCTTGCTATCAGCCGCAGGTCCCGACTGCGCCGGCATATACCGCCCCGACGCCCGATGCGGTTGCCGAGAACGTTCAAGAGGCGGTCCCGCAGTCCCCTCAGGTAAATGCCGTACAGCAGCCCGCTCCCTATGAGCCGCCTGCATATGTCCCGGCCGCACCGGCACCCGAGCCGCATCCTGTCTACGACCAGCCCGCACCTTCCGTGAGTCCGTATCGCCAGCCGGCACCTGACACGACCGCCACGCTTCCGGTGCAGGATGCCACCGCATCCCAGCCCGAGCTGGAGCCCGCGTACCATCAGGCCGCTTCTACTCCATATAATTCCCCGCAGGAGACCGACAAGTACATCCCCGTCAACGAGATGGAATCCTCCAGTTTCTTTACCGATTCCGAACCGGCTGAGGAAAAGGAACCGAAAAAGAAGCGCGAGAAGCCTGCCAAGCCCTCGAAGCCTACCCGCGCCGAACGCAAGGCCGAGAAGCAGAAGGCCAAAGAGGAAGCCAAGGCAGCGAAAGCCCAAAAGAAGGCAGCCGCCCGTCGCGGTGCCGTGACCCCCAACGGTCCGAGCCTCACAGGCATGGAGAAGATCGCCGTGAAGGTCTCCCGCCTGCAGAAGGTCACCGCCGGTCTCGCCGTCATCGCCGTCATCGCGGGAGGCGTCGCCGTCGTATCGGAGATCGACGCCAACAACCGAATCGCAGAAGCGTTCTCCGGAACCACCGAAGTCGTCGCAGCCACGAAGACCATCCACGCCGGCGAAGAGATCTCCGCAAGCGACCTCGCCTTCATCTCCGTCCCGAACAGCACGGTGGCGGACGGCGCGATCACCAAGAAGGATATCGACGACTCCTCTAAGACTCCCGTCGGCCGCGTCGCAACCCAGTACATCGCCAAGGGCTCCCAGCTCACCAACGCATCGACTGCCGGTATGGACAACCCTGAGTCCCTTGCCGCCGCGATCGGGGACGGCATGGAGGCCGTGACCATCTCCGTCGATGCCCAGTCCGGCATGGGCGGCATGCTCCGCGTGAACGACAGGGTCAAGGTCATCCAGCCCAACGACGGTTCCCTCGGTGGCGACGGGTTCACCGTCATCGCCGACTCCGTGCGCATCGCCGCCCTCGACGGCAACTTCAGCTCCGGTAGCGGCTCCTCTGACGGATACAGCACCGTGACGCTCGAAGTCACGCCTGAGCAGGCAGGTAAGATCCGCACCGCCGGTGGCCTTACCCTTACCCTGCCCTCTTCTGCCGATACCACCGAGAGCGGTGAGTAGCCCATGGCAGACGAAACCGTTCTCAGGATCAAGGAGCGCATCCGCCAGGAGATGCGCGACCTGCTCGGCGTGACCATGGCCGACGGCGGCTCCATCGACCGCCAGGCGCTTCCGTCCCAGATCGACGGTGTCGCCCATGAAGTGTGCGCCGATTTCGGTATCTCCGACGAAAACTGGATCGGCTACATCATCAAAAGCACCATTGACGATTTCATCGGCCTGGGACCCCTGCAGCCATTGCAGGACGATCCCAAGGTCGCCGAGATCTTCATCGATCCCGTCGGTGTCAACCCGAATGGTACATTTATCACGCCGGTCGCCCGCGCCGAAGTGGACGGCCAGATCGTCGACTGCCCCGGTATCGACCTTGTCTCGCATGATGAGGTCGGGCGGCTTATCGGCCGTATCGCCGAGGAGGCGAACCGCCGCTGCGACGATTCGTTTCCCGAGATGGACGCCACCCTTGCCGACGGCTCCCGTGTGCACGCCGCCCACCCGAAGGTCTCCCCCAACGGCTGGTCGCTCAATATCCGTAAGTTCAGCAAGGACAAGCTGACCGCTGAGGACCTGCTGGAGCGCGGCGCCATGAGCGAGCCCATGTACATGTTCCTCAAATCGGCCGTCCAGGCACGAGCGAACTTCATCATCTCCGGCGGCACCGGTTCCGGTAAGACCACGATGCTGAACGCGCTCTCCGCCTTCATCGGCTACAACGAACGCGTCATTACCATCGAGGATACGCGAGAGCTCCAGCTGAAGCAGCGCATCGTGGTCCCCCGCGTCGCCTGCCCACCGAACTCGGAGGGCAAAGGCGAGTTCACGATGCATGAGCTCCTGGTCGGCGCACTCCGTGAACGTCCCGACCGTATCGTCGTCGGCGAGTGCCGTGACGATGAGACTTACGAGATGCTTCAGGCCATGCAGACGGGTCACGACGGATCGCTCACGACGATCCATGCGAACGACTGCGCCGGCGCATTCACGCGTATCGAGAACATGATCCTGAAGAGTCAGGGCAACATGACCATGGAGGCAATCCGCCGCCAGATTGGTGCCGCGATCGATGTCGTCGTGCAGGTGAAGCGCTGGAGGGGCGGCTACCGCCGCATCGAGTCCATCACGGCCGTCGAGGGCTTTTCCGATGGTAACGTGACCCGCAACGAACTGTTCCACTGGGAGGGTTCACCGGAAAACGGCAGGCATGTCGCCACCGGATACCAACCGGCACGTCTGAAGGAAAAGATCCTCGACGAGGACGCGGAGTACGACCCCCGCTGGTTCGAAGGCGGTGTCTGGTAATGGAACCTGCCGTCATCATCATGATGCTGAGCGTTTTCTTCCTGTTGCTATCCGTCATCATCGGCATCTACGCCCTGTTCTGCGGGCTGTCGGCCGCCGGCGATGTCCGCCGTATGAGGAATTCGACCGCCCTTAGAACCGGCGAGTCGGACGATGAGGGCAAAAAAGCCACCACGCCCCTTCCGCGTCTCGCGGAAGCCGGTATCGAAGCCGACGGCAAGACATGGATCCTACTCCTCGTCCTGCTCGCGGGAGCGGGCGCCCTCATCGGATTCATGGCCCTTGGACTTATCGGAATCGGTTTCTCCCTCATCGGGCCCCTACTTGCCGAGCTGTGGGTGCGTTCCCGCGGAAAGAGCCGTAAAGCACGATTCGACGAGCAATTAGCACGGTCGCTTCCCATGGTCGCGGAAAACATGCGTGCCGGCTCCTCAATCGAAAGGGCCCTGCGCTCTGTCGGGGAGAATTCAGACGACCCTCTGAAATCCGAGCTCCTGGCCTGCGCCGGCGCGATGCAGATTGACGGCGATATCGTCGCCGCGCTCGATGACATGGCGAAACGAACCGGCAGCAAGGACCTTGTCCTCCTGCAGGCCGCCGTGGCCTCACACAAGGAGGTCGGTGGATCGCTGGCTGACTCGCTCGAGCGTATCGGAGACACCATCGACGCCCGCCTGTCGCTCCGTCGACATATCGAGTCGGAGACGTCATCCGTGATCGCATCCATGAAGGCACTTATCGTGATGCTGCTCATCCTGTTCGCAATCATCATGGTCGGCATCCCGCAGGCATATGATTTCTATACACAGGACCCGCTCGGTATTCCCGTGCTGATCGTCGTGGTGCTATTTGCGGCAACGGGCTCCGTCATCATCTACAAAATGGCAGACATCGATGTGGAATAGGAGCCAATCGAAATGAATATCCAATATCTCCTTGTACTCCTGTTCGCCTGCGCTGCCGGCGGCATGACATATGTCCTTGTCGGCGAGCCCTTCCGCAAGCCGCTGGCGCGGGCAAGGATGTCCATCGCCTCACGTAAGGGAATACATGCCAAGCCGACGCAGCGCATGAAGATCGCCGAGGCAATCGACCGCGCCGGAGAGGCGTTCGAAAAGGTCATCCCGCTCAAGCTGTCGGAATCCCGAGAGCTGCAGGACAAGCTCGACCTGGCGGGTCTCAAAATCACCCCATCGACCTGGCGTGCCGTCTCACTCGGGATCACGATCTTCACCGCCATCATGCTCGCCGGTGCCGCCCTCGTGGGCGGATACGGAATCGCGATGGCACTCCTTGTCGGAGTCATCGGCGCCGTCGCCGGATGGGCGATCTGCGGAGTCTGGCTGTCGCATGCGGGAAAGAAGCGCGGTGAGGAAATCGACCGCTACCTGCCACCGGCACTGGAACTGCTCACCATCTCCGTCTCGGCCGGCGTGCTCGTGGAGCGTGGATTCCGGCAGCTTGCCGAGAACAAGGCGCTCGGTCCGCTTGCGGACGAGTTCGCGCGTACCGATGTGGAGATCTCACACCTCGGCGTGTCCCGCGTCGACGCACTGGACCATATGCGCCGCCGATGCGATTCGCCGCTCATGGGATATTTCTGCGCGGCGTTGATCGAAGCGACCAGAAAGGGTACCTCGATCTCAGGCGTACTCGAATCGCAGGCGAAGCTTGCACGCAAGGCGCGTTACGATGCGCTGACTGCGCAGATTAACAAGCTCTCGACGAAGATGGCGATCCCACTGGTGTTTTTCCTGATCGCCGTACTCGTCCTCATCCTTCCCCCGCTCATTATCCCGACCGCAAGCATGCTCATGGAGATCATGTAGTCAGGGGCAATCAGACAAAGCGAAAGCCCGGAGTGCTCTCACTGCACCCCGGGCTATATTTTTGCAAGTGTAAAAGCAAATGTATAGCAAACTGCTTGAAATATAATATACAACATGATATAATAGTATCAAAGAAAGGGGAAATAAGCATGGCACAAATTAGTTTAAGAATCGACGACGACGTAAAGAAGAACGCGGAAACGACTCTCGACGAAATCGGACTCAGCATGTCGACGGCAATCACGATCTTTCTGAAAACAGTGGTGCGCGAACAGCGCATCCCCTTCGAATTGACCGCCGATCCATTTTATTCCAAATCAAATATGGAGCACTTGAACAGCGTGGTGAACAGAATCGAGAACGGAGAGGCGAAACTGAGCCCCCACGATCTTATCGATTAGGAGGGGAATATGGGTATCTTGTGGGATGACGATGCATGGGATGACTATCTATACTGGCAGACACAGGACAAGAAGACCTTGAAAAGAATCAATGCCTTGGTAAAAGATATAGAGAGGACTCCTTATGAAGGAATCGGGAAGCCAGAACCATTAAAAGGAAACCTATCCGGGTGGTGGAGCCGAAGAATAGACGAGAAGAACCGAATAGTGTATCGACAGAAAGATGGAAATATCCAAATAGCTGAATGTCGCACACATTATGGAAGCTAAATATGGACGGGAAACCTGAAGATGGATTTCCCGTCCATATTTGCGTGACGATACTAAAAATATGGCAATCATGTTGTAGCAGATCGATTCAAATCGGACTGCAAGCATGCTTATGGAGATAATGACATGAAGCAGGCGGGGTGCAGATTTGCACCCCGCCTGCTCTCCTTTTCCCACCATTATCATGGACATACCGGTAACTTTTTACCATCTTCCGCGCTATAATTTGCGATAACTATAAACGTTCAAGCAGGTTAGGGAATTTCATGCTAGATAAGATCAAAAACGGGGTGAAAGACATCCCTATCTCAGCGGAAGCCTTCGGGTTTGCGGCCGTCGTGACAAGCGTGGCGCCCGTGCCGGACGCTATGGGCAATTTGGTAACTTCTATCAGGTACATTGCACTTTCGCATTCTGTCTGGTCTGTCCTGCAGCCGGCAATCCCAGTAATCATTCTCGCTTTCGCTGTCTTTGCATTTTGCAAAAATAACTATAAGGTTGCGCTTGCGGCAGGTATCGCAGCTACTATCTTCTTTTTACTGCCAGCTTCCTATATGAACACGGAGCCAGTTGTAATCCAACTCTGCGATATCATATGTCTTGACCTTTTCACTTTAAAACTGCGTGTCCAAAATGATTATGATGAAACCGGCAATGCCGACTAAAGGAGTTGAAAGGTCCAATGGGAATAAATAACAAAATCACCCACGTCAATGCAGAACTCATCCCACAAGATAACTCTGCAGATAATGACGACAAGGCAGTCTCCCGCCGTCGTGCGCTCGAAGCCGGCGCGGCGGCGTTGGCATTGCTCATGATGCCCAAGTTAGCATTCGGAGCAACCTGTCCGGGCGGAAATCCTCCGAACGAAAAAGGTTGGTTCGGTTCAGAAAATGGATCTGTTGTCCATCATGGTGGGAACTATATCGGCGTTACATCTAAAACCTGGTGGTGGCAGGTCGGATATAGCTGGGATGCAAGCCAATGGCTTTGCCTCTCCTTCAGAATTTACGTCGAATCGATTTTCACGGATGAACTCTACGATATCTTTAGAATCCATGTCCAGGGAAAATGCGGCGATGTAAACACTGCAACCGGGCATCGACTCTGGTATTCCAAATATAAAGATAACTATCTCCATTTTTGGGTGAGCAATCTTGGAATCGCCGGTAGTTGCCAACAAACTGACTGGGAAGATAATAAATACTTCGCTTTCTCAAACGAATACCTCGGTGGTGGAAATCGTTGGTGGTGGAACATTACTGACTGGACCGATTTGGGATACGACTCCCCGACATATCTCTATAAGCGGAACAATGGTCTTCAAGACGCCTATTTCGGCCTTGGAATTTATGTTTATAACGTCATGTCCGGAGGCGTTAATAACTGGACTACACCTGACAAGGTTTTTCTTAATGGATTTACAAGTTCCTCTGATTCCTTCATGGGCAGTGATATTCACGCAAAAATCGATAAAATTACCCTCGACCAGGACATGTCTCTGTTCGGCAGGATCGTCGCGATCGTTCCGGATGCCGTCAAGAGCGGATATCAATGTCTGGATGTCGTCAATGCCGGACAGGTATCGATGACTGGAGTTCATCTTTACGGATCAGACGGTACCGGCGCACAGTTCACAATGAGAAACTTCATCATGGGCCTCGGAGCAATGGATGAACGCGGCGGAATCACGTTCTATATCTATCCCGCGCATGTCAAGGGATTCAAGCTCGTACTGAATGCATCTGGCGGTGGCACCGAGCTCGCCGCCGCCGCTAGGGAACGAAGAACCCCGTCAACCACTCAAAGCTTGTACCTCTATAAAGATGACAACTCAAACGCCTGCCGGTTCTGGGTCACAAAGAGCGTCGATAAGAACGGCCGATACAACATCATCAGCGATGCGTCCGGCTTTGCGCTCGACCGTGCCGATGGCAAGTTGGGAGACGACACGGCAGTTCGCCTACATTCAGACGGCGTTCACGGTTCCGAATGGTCGAATGAGGCGCATAAGTGGCGTATCGAGGAAGTGTTCTTCAAGGGCACGATCTCGCTCGATGCCGAGCGTGTCGAGCCCGGCAAGGCGATTTCTGTCATCGACCCGTCAAAGACGTGCACTCCCTATGATTACGCTAAGACCGGTTCGGTGAAATACCTGTACCGCTGGTACTGGATGAAGGATGAGAGGGAAAGCCCGTTTGCCGAAAACAAGTATCCCGAAGCCTTCAAGTTGAGCAGCTGGTGCCATCTTGCAAATTGCGGCGATCAAATCTGGCGCGACGCCTACGCAGGAGCAGGCTACCCGGTTCGCGACACTAATTTCTTCGTCGAGGCCTTCAAGCTGAGGATCAAGTACGGTAGCGGTTTCATCGAGAACAACGCCGACTTCGGATCGATCTGCTATGCCGGATGCATGGGCATCGAGAATTCGGGAGATTTCTCCTGGTCCGATGTCTGCCGCGACGGCGAGGAACTTGGCAAGGGTGGTGTCAGCAACCGCATCACCGGTATCAAGATCTGGCTTGAGGGAGATATCGCCAAGGAATACGATATCGCCTACCGTGCCTTCATTTATGGGCAGGGCTGGACGGAGCGTTTCCATTCCAACGGCGGCACGCAGGACGATGCGGAGCTGTGCGGTTCGGACGATGCGTCCGGCAGCAAGGGCGCCATCAAGTGCATCCAGGTATTCGCCATCCCGAAGCCGCGCGATGCCAAGCTGGCGCGAGAGTTCGCCGAGGACAATTCGTTTATCCCGGAAAGCTCCCATTCGGGCGGCTATCTCACGGCACAGGCGATGCTCGCGCTCAACCTCGATGACACGTCGGGGTTCGATGGGCACAAGATGATCGCCGATGCGTATCAGGGCGACAGCTCGAAGGGACTGGAGGCACTGCCCGTACCGCCGACTCCTCCTTCTCCTGTCGGTATCAAGGTGTTCTATTATGTCGACGGTGAAACCGATCCGTGTTTCGAGGAAGAGTACGAGATGGGAACGACCTATCAGGTGAATCCCGATGCGACTGCCGCCGGTCAGAAAGACAACTGCCTCAATCTGGTCTGCTGGTACACTGACCCGGAGTGCTCGCAGCCCTATGAGCCGCAGGAGCTTGCCACTTCGTTGAAGCTGTACGGTTATAATCCTTGCTCGGTGAAATACGATACGACCACCCGCAGCAGCGTACTGGACACCTCGTATAATTGGTCGACGGACGCCGACCTTGGCACCGCGCTCGACCTGGCGGCCCTGTACCCACAGGACGAAGTCGTTAAGTATGGGACGAAGCTGACGTTTGCCGGTCCGTGGTCCGCTTGGTGCGAGGATGCCGGGAAGACGCGCTGCGTGTCCAGCACGCCCGGCGTATACGCTACCTCGGGTGCCAGCGGATCCCCGATCCTCTCGGCGACCATCAAGGGCAACACGACGGTCTACGTCGATTGGCCTTGGAGCGGCTACGACGGCGTCATGAGCGCCCGGTCATAGCGGATATCGACTGAAGGGACTGAAAGAGGGGCAGATAGAGTTTCATCTGCCCCTCTTTTTTGCTATGAGTTTTTAAACGTGAATATTAAGACAAAGAAAAAGAGCGAGACCTAGAGCGTTTGGCCGGGATCCAGTTTCCCGAATACTACTCTAAGCTCGCCTCTGATACTATTATACAAAACCATCTTTGTATTTGCAACCACGGAAACAAGCCAGTCTCCTCTGCCGCCAATCCATCGCTTGAACAAAGAAAAGAATACATGCGCTCTATTCAAGAAATGAAAAAGACTGATCTTTCATTCCAAATAAAAGATGAATCCGTCCGTTAAAATTCGCAAGCGCTTGCGAATTAAAAAAGAAGAAGGCTGCGGAGAGAGACCGCAATCTTCTTCTTTTTCTGTATAAAAATAGGTTGATGCCGGTAGATAGGAATACCGGCCAACAAGGTGATTCCCGAAAGAATCTTCGAAAACAATACTACTATAGCATAGTATGTGTAGTTTGTCTACTGCTTCTGCCGCGCCGGCAAGACATCGTCGGGATCGATCTCATAGAGCCCGAATGCCGCCGCAATCTTCATCATGTCACGCATACCGGCAAGATAGGCCGTATCGATCTGGTCACAGGCATGGACGCGGACAGCACGGATAAAACGATCCGTCACATCCCGAAGCTCCTGCGGAATCTCATGAGAGATTCTGAGCCAATCCTGCTCCGCAAGATGCTCTTCCATCTCACTTTGTCGAAAACCTGGGTCACGCTCGCTCAACTCGACCATCGACCCATCCTTCAGCTCAGACAGGGCCGAGCGCAAAGCGACCTGAAAGCTATTTTCCTCCATACGTATCCTCCTTCCGTCAATGCGATATGCTAGTATTATAGCACTATAACAACCGAAAAGCAACCGTATGTTCGAGTGTTCAAGGTATATCGCACCTTTCAAAAGCAATGCAGCATATAGCCCGATTTATCCGGCACAAGCCCGTAAATGCTTTTCGGAAAGTACTCTTCAACTGGAACCGATTCCCTTGCCGCATCGAAGAGACCGGATTTCAGGGCATGAATTATCCGCTCTTCCGCAACTACCGCCATGAGCTCGCAGTTACTCAATGCGAAGAATGCGATCTTCTCCGTGCCGAGTAATTTAGCCGCTCTCTCCCATACCAATGGCAAGAGTAGCGCCGAAGCGCCTCCAACTCCCCCACTCAGCCTACCGATCTCCAGCATAGCGAGCTGTCCCGATGTGCCGGTGAAGCCGATCCGTATGTCCGATTTGAGATTGCGGGATGCATGCTCGATCAGCTTTTCTCTCGGCAAGCCGAATGTATCGAGATTGCCATACGTCACGATCGCGGCCGCGTAGCCGTCCGTTTCGGATTCACCCTCGACGACATAGGTTACAAGCAGATCAAGATAGCGATCGTAGATGATCCCCAGTTCGTCATAGCCGTCAGCCTTCCAGGCCGGCGACAGCACCGGATAGATCCTGTACGGTATGGTTTCTTTAGCCGGAACCCTATACACTCCGAATTCCATATCAAGGCCCCGTATCGGCTGCCACACATCGACCCCGTCAACCATTTCATTTTCCATCCGATCTCCTATCGGATGGAAGCGGCGACACCCGCCGCCGCGCCACATCCTTCCCATATTTAGTTCCTCCTGTAATGCTTTGTGTAATAGTACTATAGCATTATAGAAGGCATATTGATACGGCCACCTGCCTTTACGATGACGTTCGATACATTTCGAGGCGACATGGTTCGATTTGAACAGCAACGCAAGCCAATTTAGCCCCGAGGGGCCCGCCCTTTATTAAGGGCGGATAACTGAAAGGCGGTACTCGCCGTCTGCAAGGCGCATCGGATAGATACTATCCGTGAGCCGTTCCTCCAGCGCGACTTCCATTTCATTGATTTCATGAACCATTGTGAGAAGCGTTTCCGGTTCACCGGCTGTCTGCGGTACAGCAATGACTTCTGAAATGCTCGATGGAAGGAAGATGAGGCTGTCGGTTCCGAACATCTCGGCAAGTCTCCTGCGAACCGACGGGAGCAACATTGCCGCGGCCCCGCCGAACTGCTTGTCTTTCCTGGTCGCCACAATCATCTTGAAGCCGGACACGTCATCACACAGTGTCATGAAATCGACAATCCCTTTAAGGTTTGCAAAAGCAGCCTCTCGGATCTTCTGACGGGAAATTCCGAAAGTCTCAAGATGACTGTCTTGAAGTCGAATCGTTCCGATTCCATCATTCATCTGCATCAGTTCGACACGATATGTAATCAGCATATCTAGATATCGATCGAATGTGCTGCCGGCCTTCGCAAAGCTTTCCGTATTGTTTTCGGATACGACAACTGGATAGATTTTCTCGAACAGCTCCCCGCTCTTGAAAAAGGCGTTCAGCCTCTCACCGATCGTCTCCTGGTCTTCCGTTACACAGTATTTTCCATCAAGATCGTTCAGAGTATCGAAAAGCTCCTCGTCCGACATCTGCGCCCAGTGCTCGTTCTGGTAAACGTTTACAGACACCCTTGTTCCGGCATCCAGGGTGTACCCGCGCTCGATATAGTTGTTCACCGTCTTCTCAGTGTAGCGAAGTCTGAATTTGGCATTCCTCTGTTCCGCGATATGATTCAACGCCGGCAATCTTCTCTCCAGCTCCTCCCTGGTCATCATTCTCTGTCCATTCATTTCTCTTCTTTCTTCCATCTTGTTTTCCTCCTTGTTTTTCAACCTACTGTTTTCTTTGGTGCCCTTGTGGGTTCGGCACTCAACATCCGCTCTTCCGTCGGCGCTTCCGAACCCTGTTCTGTTTTCAATGTGCTGGCGATTTCCCGTCGCCGGTATCCGTCTAAGACCACGATGGGACTGAAACGACAAGGGACAAGTGAAACGATGCGCCGTAGGGCAGCCCTTGCGTTTCCGGACCTCGGTGGGCTAGGAAACCCGCGAGCGACGGGGACCGCTCACATTGAACTAACAGGGATCGGTTGCAAAGACGGCCAGATATCGCGGCTTTGACGGAACCTGCAGGTGTTTGCCAAAATACAGTTCAGCAAAAACATGGAGAGAAACGTGATGGTCAGATAAGAATGAGTGGTAGAATCTTACAAAACAGGGAGGTGAGTGCTTGAGGGAAATCATCGTCGACAGGGAAACTGAAGCCAAGGCATTCGTCCTATTCGAGTTAACCAAAGGCAACATCGCGGAAATCAAGGACCGATACATTCTGGGACAACTGCATTCCGCAATCGATAGCCCATGGAGCACTGCCCTTCCCGTCGGAATTCGCACAACTCTGGCACATTCTGTTTCAGAAGAACTGGAAGACAGATTCCTTCTCGATAGCATGGACAAAGATACCGATATGGGCGTCAAGAGCGCCATCAAGAACGCCGCGATAAAGGTCAAAGG
>ENA-OUPO01000484-OUPO01000484.1-human-gut-metagenome-genome-assembly--contig:-NODE-484-length-17197-cov-46.9322_pt1 | contig 17197 bp, 24 predicted proteins | sample MGYA00237940_ERZ548809 | MGnify/ENA primary metagenome ERZ548809 (study PRJEB26490, sample SAMN05194695) | human gut metagenome | biome: terrestrial biome; feature: human-associated habitat; material...
AGTCAATGGATATACCATTAGTGTTAGCAGGATAAACACAACTATTCATATGTATTTGGCCGTGCAGGAATAAAAGCAAGTTATACAGGAGGAAATCCATGGAATATATAAGAGTGACGAAAGAAAATATTGAAAAAGAGCATATATGTTGTGCGATTTCAAGCAACAAGGATATACAGGTAATCCGGTATTAAAAGATCATACGGAGATTTTTTGAAGATGGCTGTCTAAGACAGGAAATGAGCTGGATGAGCGACCGATTATTGATATTTATCGGAAGATAGAGGAGGATGGTTATATGGAGATTGACATCTGTTTCCCATTAAAGACAAAATAGTCATAAACAAAGTTATGTAAAAATGTGTAGAGATATCTGACTTGACAAATAAACGACCGTTTACTATAATTTAATTGTAAACGGTCGTTTATTTTATGGGACAGGAGGTTTGGGTATGTCAAAAACTACAAAGGAAGATATATTGCTTGTTGCATTACATTTGTTTGCGAGAGATGGATATGAAGCAGTTTCTGTCAGTCAGATTGCAGGTGAGCTTGGCATGACAAAAGGTGCATTGTATAGGCATTATGAGAGTAAGAGGGATATTTTTGAACATATTGTAAAAAGGATGGAGCAGGGGGATGGCGAACAGGCAGAGGAATATGATATGCCTGCTGATAAAAAGGAGAATGAACCTAAACAGTATGAAGAGATTTCTGCGGACAATTTCATGGAATACAGTAAATCTATGTTTTCGTATTGGACAGAAAATGATTTTGCATCGTCATTTCGAAAGATGCTTACGTTAGAGCAGTTTCGGAATGAGGAGATGCAGGCATTGTATCAGCAATATCTTGTGTCCGGTCCGGCAGGATATGTGAAGGATTTATTCAAGAGTATGGGTGTTGTGGAGGCAGATAAAAAAGCAACCATGTTTTATTCCATCATGTTTTTCTATTATAGTCTGTATGATGGAGCAAAGGATAAAACAAGAATAAAAGAGCAGTTTGAAAAAAGTATTAGCGGTCTTATATGGAGAAAAAGAAAATGAAGGAAAATATTATCATTCGATTGGAAAGAGAAAATGAACACCATGAGGTAGAAAATCTGGTAAGGGAGAGTTTTTGGAATGTGTATCGCCCAGGCTGTTTGGAGCATTATGTACTCCATCAGCTTCGCAACGATCCGGCATTTGTTCCAGAATTGGATTTTGTCATGACATTAGATGGACAGTTGATTGGACAGAACATGTTTATGAAGGCTGTGATTGCAGCCGATGATGGCAGAAGTATTCCGATTATGACTATGGGACCGATCTGTATTGCACCGGAGCTTAAAAGGAAGGGGTATGGAAAGAGTTTACTGGATTATTCTCTGGAAAAAGCAAAAGAGCTTGGATGCGGAGCAGTATGCTTTGAAGGAAATATTGATTTTTATGGGAAAAGCGGATTTAAACAGGCAAGTGAGTTTGGCATCCGCTATCATGGATTGCCGGAAGGCGAGGATGCATCTTTCTTTCTGTGCAAAGAACTGATACCGGGATATCTTAATGGAATTACAGGAGAGTATGCACCTCCGGCAGGGTATCTGGTAAATGAAAAGGAAGCAGAGGCATTTGATAGAGAGTTCCCGTATATGGAGAAGGAAAGAAGGAAATCCTATAAGGTTATATAGTTTGGATGAAATCACGGAGATATTCGGTAAATTAGGACTTCGTATTTGTAACAGCTTTGCTGATTTCAGTGGAAAGCCGAGTTCTGATAATGATATTCAATTGATGGTTTATTCCATACGGGAATAAATCTTCATCAAATCTTTATTTTTTTCTGTTGGGTTATACTACAGTAAGAAATTTCTTGGATTAATGGTGCTATTTGCCATATTGTATCTTAATAAAGAAAATGACAATTAGAGAGCTGGTGATTAACATGAGAAAAAAGAATTTTATGAATTATTGTGGACTGCTTGGAATTGTGGCATTACTTTCTTACACAGTGGCGGTTGTGTTTTCTCCACTTGCCTATCCGGGATATCACTGGATGGCACAGGCGGTCAGAGGATGCTTGAATGGATTAGAAAATATGATCTAAGAAAAGCCGGGGTATGCAGTGCAGCAGTAGGTGGAAATCGTCAACTATTGATATTCGCAGTGCTTTTTGCACCATGTCATATACTAATAAGCTATATGAATGCAATATTAAAAATAAAAGAAACACTTGACAAGTTACCAAACGGTTACTATAATATAAAGTAACCGAAAGGTAACTTATAATGTTATAAGACAGACGCAAAGACGCAGTGCTTATTTTCCTGATGTGGATTTTAAGTGCTGCTTTTTTTAAGTATAATGAGAGAGACTATTCAGAGCCAACCTCCAAAATGCTGCGCATTTCGTCGGTGTGGCGTATCCGCCAAATAGATTTTCAGAAATAATTGTTCGTTCATGCAAGCATGACTCACAATTTTTCTGGAAATCTGGTTGGCTCTGAACAGTTACAAATTGATGGAGGAATCAAGAATGGTTTGTACAAAATGTGGTAAAGAAATGAGAAAAGGATATTTATTTGCAAGCAAAGATGGAGCATTCAGTTTTGCTAATGAGGTGCCGGGTGTATTTGAGAAGGCAGACAAAGCGGATGGATTTATAGAGATTACTTCTTTAAAGCCGGGGCATCGGACAAGTATAGCGGCTGAGTGCTGTGAGGATTGTCGTATGCTGGTAATTGGGTATTAGGAGCATACATATAAGCAGTTTCCTTATATTTATAAGGAAACTGCTACAAAAAACATATTTATATGGAGAAAGCAGATGAAAGTATCAGTCATTCGTCCTTCTTCGGATGAGGAGGATGAAATAATATTCAGGTGTCATACCTTATCAGATGACATGGACAGATTAATACATAGATTACGATATGGTGAGATAAAGTTTGCTGGATATGATAAGCATGGAATCTGTACCATTGCAGCATCAGATATCTATTATTTTGAGGCAGTCGATAACAAAGTATTCGCATATTGCAAGCAAAGCGTTTATGAGGTTAAGGAAAGACTATATCAGCTAGAAGAGGTGATAGAAGAACTTCCATTCATGAGGATTTCAAAGTCCATGATTGTAAATACCGGAAAGATCCTGCATATTTCGCCGGCACTTGGTGGCAGATTTGAGGCAGTGTTGGAAAATGATGAGAAAGTAATTATTTCGAGGCTGTATGTGCCAATTTTGAAAAATAAATTTGGAGTGAGGTAAGTGATGAGTATCCGAGAAAAGAATACAAAGGAAAGAATTTTAGACGAAGCATTAAAACTGTTTGCCCAGAGTGGTTATATGGGAACTTCCATGAATGATATTGCCGACAGGATGGGAGTGACGAAAGCAGCTCTATATAAGCACTATAAGAGCAAGCAGGAAATCTTAGACAGCATTGTGGAGAAAATGAACCGGATGGATCAGGAAAGAGTAAAGGAATATGATATGCCGGAAGGAAATATGAAAGAAGTGGTGGAGGGCTACCGGTCTACAGCACTTGATAAGATTAAAGATTTTACGAAGGTGCAGTTTTTACACTGGACGCAGGAAGAATTTCCGTGCTGTTTTCGTAAAATGCTGACATTGGAGCAGTACAGAGATCCGGAAATGGCAAAGCTGTATCAAAACTACCTGTCAGGTGACCCACTTGCATATATAGAAAATGTGTTTCAGGGACTGACGGAGCATAAGGAGGAAGCGGGACAAATTGCATTGGAATTTTACGGACCGATTTTTTTGCTTTACAGCATTTATGATGGAGCTGAGGATAAGGAAAGAATTATTGAACTGGTTGAAAAGCATGTAGAGCGTTTTTCCGAGCAGTTTATGGATAAGAAAGAGGGGGATAGCAGATGCTAAATGAAAATCAAAATGGGAAGCAGGAATGGGTGTACTGCCCGGTCTGTGGAAATAAAACCAGACTGAGACTTCGAGAAGATACAGTTCTTACGCATTTTCCACTATTCTGCCCGAAATGTAAAAAAGAAAGTCTGATAGATGCAAAGGAATATGTGGTAAAAGAAATAAAGTAAGCCAGACGCTAAGACGCAGTGCGGATTGTAAGTAATACTACAATTCACATTGCGTTTTATTATTTATACGATACACGAGGAGGAAAGAACTATGAGGGCAATCGTTTATACATCAAATACAGGAAGCACAGCTAAATATGCAAAGCTGTTGTCACACCAGATTTGCATTCCGTCATATAGCATGGAGGAAGCAAAGACAAAGGTGAAGCCGGGAGCAGAAATTATTTATATGGGATGGATTATGGCAGGAAAAATCAAAGGATATACGGAAGCAGTAAGAAAATACAGGATTCAGGCAGTCTGTGGTGTTGGAATGGGGCAGACAGGAACACAGCTTGCTGAGGTCAGAACGAAAAATAAAGTGCCACAGAGAATTCCACTGTTTACAGTACAGGGAACCTTTAATATCAAAAAACTTCATGGTGTTTATAAAATGATGATGAATGTCATGGTAAAGACCGCAGGAAAAGCATTGGCGGATAAAGCCGACAGGACACCGGAGGAGGAGGATATGCTGGATATGATGCTGAATGGTTCAGAGCGTGTGAAAGCCGAGAATCTGAAACACATAATTGAATGGTATGACACAGCAGAACGAGGTGAAAAGTAAATATGAAAATAGAACATATTGCTATGTATGTGAATGATTTGGAAAGAGCAAAAGATTTCTTCACAAAGTATTTTAATGCAACAGCAGATGCTGGATATCTTAATAAAACAACCGGCTTTCGTTCTTATTTTTTGACTTTTGAAGATGGCGCCAGACTGGAAATTATGAACCAGTCAGATTTGGTTGACAATGAAAAAGTATTGCTGAGAACCGGTTATGTTCATATTGCATTTAGTGTAGGAAGTAAAGCTTTTGTGGATACATTGACGGAAAGGTTAAAAGGTGATGGATATCAGGTTGTCAGTGGTCCGAGAACTACCGGAGACGGATACTATGAAAGCTGCATTAGAGGAATTGAAGGAAATCTGATAGAAATCACTGAGTAGAAATGAGGTAAATATCTATGAAATTATATTTTGGAAATACAGTAACGACAGTTACAACAATTATGATTCTTGTATTGCTTGGATTTATTGGAGAATCTATAGCAAACCGGACTAACATTAACTATTGGGGACGTAGAAGTCTGTTCCTTCTGGCATATGGACTTACGATATGCTGCTTTGCAGCTGCAAGGGACGGACTAGACAAGACGATTCAGAACACGATTGACGGAAGCTGTGCACCTGGAGTATTCCCACTTATCAGCATCCCGAATCTGATTGGCTGCGTTGGAGCTGCAATTATAATCATTGCAGCTATTGCAACACCGATAGCAAAGTCGCAGCATATGAGACAGATTTGGTTTTATGTAATGTCCGGCGGAATTACAATGAAGATTCTGGTAATGGAAATAGCAAGAATTATTGTCAGAAGCGAACTAATATGAGAGTGGAAACGGAAAGGCTTTATTTATATCCAATTAGTAACGATGAGATGCGCAGTCTGATTGAAAAGCAAGCGGACGCAGAAATGAAGCAGGCATATACAGAAATGTTAGAAGGTTGTCTTTTAGAACCGGATAGCAGAATATGGTATGCAGTCTGGAATATGGAATTAAAAAATGTTCCGGGAACGATTGTCGGCGATTTCTGCTTCAAGGGTCTTGGAAAAGATGGCGTAGTGGAAATAGGATATGGATTAAGGGAAGAATTTAGACATCAGGGGTATATGGTAGAAACTGTAAAAGTAATTACGGAATGGGCTTTATCGATGGAAGGAGTCTGTGCTGTAGAAGCAGAGACAGATTTAAAAAATGTGGCATCGCAGAATGTTTTAAGGAGAGCCGGTTTTGTGAAGAATGGAGTAATTGGAGAAGAAGGTCCCAGATTTGTTTACAGAGGAAAAGAAAATGAACGATAATCTGGCAACATAATTGAATTGGAGAAAATTAGTGATGAACAGGGATGGCATTAACAAAACAATATTTTGGTCATTGTTATACATATTCTTGTATTCTGCATGTACAGTAATCGCAAATCTATATTTGCCAAATTTATTATTGATTACTGTAGGAGTTAGCGGAATAATTTACATAATATTCAATCTGTTTTTCATCCCATATAAGAGAGAAAAGCTGTTTGTCAATGGGATTTTTGGAGCCTTGGCTGTTATGTTTACTGGAATATGGCTTGGAAAACAGCTTGATCTTGAGAGTACGATATCTATCGGAGCTGTTGTGACTACGATGGATATTATTAGTTTTACAAAAATTGGGAAAAGAACTGTTAATGCAAAAGCTATGTCAAATAAAACTGTAGCAGCAAAGTTGTTTGTATATGGATTGGAAAAGAATGATGTGCTTATACCGACTTGTGGGTTTGGAGATTATTTGTACTATGCTATGTGGATTTCAGGAACGCATGCATTAAGTTCGTCTGGAATGTCTTATGTATTTGTAGCGTTTATGGTATGTGTTGGAACAATCATACAGTCAATCACCGTAAAAGTACTTGCAAAAAGAGATGGATTTAAGGGGTTCCCAGGCACGGTATTTCCTTTTTTATGTACAGTATTGGCATATTTATTATTGTATTATCAAGGCATATAAAATTACTTAGATGGAGGTAATAAGCATGAAACCACAGGAAATAAATCCTTAAGAAACAACAAGAGCAGAGGCATTTGAATTATGGATGAATGCACCAAATCCAATGGTAACTTTTTTCAAGAAAATTGATGTGACAAATCTGGTACATATTAGCAGAAAATATAAATGGAAGTTTAATATGCTGTTATGTTGGTGCATTGGCAGGGCTGCTGGTGAAGTAAAAGAATTTTATATGCTTCCGGTTGATGGAAAACTGTATAAGTATGAGAGACTGTGATGTACTCTGTAAAGGGTGGTTTCTGCCACCTGAATACATAACGGCTGGCGGCTCATTTGTGGTGAATGTATGCAGCCGAAAGGCGGTGGTCAATCAATAGAATCCAGTATTTTCTTGATGGGCACACAGTACAGAGTATGAAAAAGCTGCTGAAACTCTCCTTTTCTGGATTGTTCAGCAGCTTTTTATGTAAAATCCTTTGCAAATATATCTGCCCCCACGCAGGGTTCCTTGTGCTGAGCAAATCTGTTAGAATAATCGGAATAAGTCGAACAGAATTATTCTATTCTCACATCAACCTTTTCGATATGGACATAAACCATTGGTAGAGTAACGATTATTTGGTTTCTCGGCTTTCGGGTGTTCTCAACGTAATAGCATACACTGTTTCCGCTTTTCCATCGGTTATGTTTCCACCGTATCGGAATAGTTCTGGCACTTTAATCGGGGCTGAACTCGTTATCAGTGATAACATAATTAAATTCATTTGTGCCGAAGATTTCTTTATCTAAATCTGTAATGGTAAATGTAGTTCCATCAAATTTCATATTTCCGCTGGTGCTATCAATGGTTGTATCGTTTTCCACAGTATTCAGATAAGCAATCCGGTCTCTGCCATGCAGTTCATAGGCTTGCCAACCATCCACCACCTGAAAATAGGCTGTAACCTTGGCAAATGGTTCATCATTCTCCTTTTTGCAAACGAGATAACTGCTGCTATCCTCAGATACCCATGTAGCAGTCATTCCCCAAGGACCTTCCTTGCTGACATATTCTCCGAATTCATGATTGTTTGTCCAGGTAATTCCCAGGTAAGTCATAAATCCTACAACTACCAAGACAGCTACCAGAGCTACTGCAAGGATAACACCAATTACAGTCTTAGTTTTCTTTTTCATCTGAATCACTCCTTCTTAAATTTGTCTGTTAAGAAATTTTTGATTTAGCTTACGCTCACATTATATCAATATTCAAAAGGATAGTCAATTTAATCCGTCTAAGGGCGCACTTACTCACCACTCAAAAGTGGGCGGTGCTACTGCCTGCGGCAGTCGTGCGCTCTCCGAGGGGGGGACGGTTGCCTTCTTCGGCAGGTAGCACTATGCAGCCAAGAGGGGTTGACACCCCTCTGTTTTTACAAAGCCGTATTGCAATGCGAAATATCCCCTTGACAAATCGACTCCTGGCTGTAAATACTATTGTGAAGAATAGAAACGGAGAGGTCAGCTCCTGTGATATTCCATATAGCAGAAATCTTTCGGAATTTAATCATAATTACCTAAAACTTACAAAGCAGGTAAGTCTTGATTGCAGTTATGGATTTGATTTCGGATTGTCCGGAGACAGATTGTGGATTTATCGGATTATTTATGATGGATAATAAGTTTCAGAATAAAGGGATTGGTTCTGATATTATTCATGATGTTCTTAGATACTTAAAAATGAGTAAATTCAAGAAAGTGCGTTTGGGTGTTGATAAAGGAAATCCTCAGAGCTATTCATTCTGGAAAAAGAATGGATTTTATGTGATAAGCGAAAATGAATATATTGTGATGGAACAATTGTTATAACAGGGAAATGGAGAAAAATGACATGAAGAAATTACATGTAATACTAATTGCAGCAACAATGGCGTTCGCATTGTGTGCGTGTGGAACAGAAGCAACAGGCTCTATGAGCATTACGGAGACAGGTGAGCAGCAGACTGTGAAACAGAATACTGGCACTGAACAGACTGATACAGAAGAAAATTCGTTGAAACAGGATACTGAGAAAGCAACATCAGAAATTTCTGAATCTCAGCAGACACAGACAAAAAAGCCATCCTATTTGGAGCTTGACAAGGTATTAGATGAAATCAACACAGAAATAAAGCAGGGAACAGCCGGAAGCGGTTCAATTTCAATAAAAGTCGCAGCACACTTATTAAATTGGGGTGTAGGAACCAGCATGACAACAGATGAGATAAAGGAGGAGACTGTAAACTGGCTTTCTGATAAAGGAAATTCTGAACAGGTGGAGTTTTCAAACAAGCTGGCATCTGTTTACGAAGCATATAACAGGCTGCTTGGAAGTGATGCGAAGCAGTTACTTGAAAGTGCCGGTTGTGATGATGCAGCATATCCATGGAGCGATTCTCCTGTAGAAACGATAGAGGCAATCGTAGAAGTGGTGCAGCTTCCGGATGAAGCAAATGAGACAGGCTCAAGCGTAGATCCTTCTTGGGAGGATGTTGTAGAGCTTGTAAATTTAAGAGGAGATGAGACGACCGTATATTTACTTGCGGATGGTCGATATATGGATAGGACAAATGCTGTGTACATTTTTGACGGAGCTGATACATGGACGGATGAGTCTGGGGTGGAGTGGAATAAGGCTGTAAGAAAGCAGTTATGATGTAAGGAAAGATATGTCCGTGGAATCCAGAGCAAAGGAATTGAAGCTTGTCCAAAGCAAATGAATTAAAGTCAATACTGGAGAATGCAGATTTTGATATAGATACAGATCTTACTTTGATTAGTAAAAAGAAACAGGGTCAAGATAAAAAATATTCAACACCATATACTTTAGCAAAAGAAATAAGAGGTTTTTAAATAAAGTTTTATTGAAGAGGGCACTTGCAGAAATGTAAGTGCTTTTTTGTACCGGGAGATGACCGCTGACAATTATGGTAAATAAGGTCTGCCAGTCATTTTTATATTCATAAGTGATTGTTCGTGTGTACTCTGATTACTAAAATGAGTAATTCTTTGGTAAAATATAACAAAAATGGAACGCATATTTTGTGACAGGTTACGCGCTTAACCTTTGTAAAACACAAATTTCTGTTGTACCATATAATCAGAATATCAGAAAAAGAAGGAATGTACATGGCACAGAACAGGGTTAGAATTGCAGATGTTGCAGATGCGTTAGGTCTTAGTACGGCGACAGTCTCAAAAGTGATTCATGGCAAAACAGAAAAGATTTCGGATGAAACAGTAAAACGTGTCCAGCAGGAGCTTGAACGCTCAGGATATATCCCCAATATGGCGGGCATTCTGCTTGCCAGGAATAATTCAAGAATCATCGGGGTGGTGGTGAATGACAATGAAAAGTATGAAGGAAGGGTATTAGAGGATGGATTTGTGATGTCATCGCTTAATGCTCTTTCCCATGAGGTAAATGAAAAAGGATATTTTCTGATGATAAAAACGACATCTGACATCAGTGAGATTCCGGTGTTTGCATCCATGTGGAATATGGATGGGCTGATTCTGATGGGCTTTTGTGAAGCCGATTATGAGAAGCTGAGAAACCAGATGAGGATATCGTTTGTTGTATATGATGGTTATTTTGAGAAATGCTCCAAGGTAGTGAATCTGGTCATCAATCATTATGATGGCGGTTATCAGGCAGGGAAATATTTAAGGGAGCTGGGACATAAAAAAGCGCTATGCATAGCGGATAATTTCATATGCATGGATAAAGAGCGCATAGAGGGCTTTAGAGAAGCATTTGAACCTGGGGAAACATTAAGATGGGAAATACCAAAGACAGAAAAGGAAAGAATGTGCTTTTATGAGGATAAATATAGAGAGCTGGTAAAGAGCAATGTTACCGCGGTTTTTGCAGTATCGGATTTTTATGCACTTGAGTTTATGAGGTTTTTGCTGGGGAAAGGCATACAAATTCCAAAGGATATCCAGATAATAGGTTTTGATGACAACATGGCAAGCAGGGAAAGTAATCCTGCGCTTACAACGATTCATCAGGAGGCACCTCTTAGGGCAAAAACTGCAATCAAGTGTCTTGAGGCAATGCGCGATGGCGCGGAATGTGAGACCGAAATCGTGTTGCCGGTTGAGTTAATAAAAAGAGAAAGTACGAGGAAATTATAATGTCAAAGTTTATGAAATCATTGTGCAAAATAGCAATTCCTGTTACATTGCAAAGCGTGCTGCAAGCATCTTTTTCAATTGTCGACCAGATTATGATAGGACAGCTGGGAGAGACAAATATATCGGCAGTAGGATTATGTGGAAATTTTTCTCTGATTTTTTCCGTGGTAATAGGTGCAGTAAGTACTGTTGCGGGTATACTGATTGCACAGTTTATTGGCGCTGAAGATACCAAAGAAGCATGGTGCAGCCTTGATGTGAGTCTCATTTGCGCAATTATGATATCAGCTTTATTTCTATTTGCAGCAGGATTTTTTCCGTCATGGATTCTTGGCTTGTACACAAAGGATGTGAGTATTGTAAATACCGGCGCGGTATATTTCAGGATTGTAGCATTTTCCTATATCCCAATGGCAATCAGCAATATTTTATCCTCATGGCTGCGCTGTAAGGAGCATGCTACGATACCGTTTTTAGCAAGCTTTGGGGCCGTTGCAGTAAATACAGGTCTTAATTATCTGCTGATATTTGGAAAATTCGGATTGCCATGTATGGGAATAGAGGGAGCTGCGGTTGCAACACTTATTTCGCAGTTGTTTAATCTTGTATGTATTGTTATCGGATTTGTTTTATGTATCAGAAAAGATGGAGATAAACCGGTATTGTCGTTGCATTTTAGAAAGATTACCATCAGGGATTATCTAATTATGATTATGCCTATTCTGATCAGTGAATTCTTATGGAGCCTCGGACAAAATGTGGAGTCGGCAGTGTATGGACATCTTGGAACATCAAATCTGGCTGCCTATACACTTACCTGCCCGATACAGGGACTCGTTGTAGGGGCATTGAGTGGATTGTCAGCGGCTGCCGGGGTGATAGTTGGCAAGAGGCTTGGCAGGAAAGAATACGAAGAGGCGTATACAGAGTCAAAGAAGATTATGTATTCAGGCTTATTTGGTGCAGTAGTGGTATCGGCATTGCTCATTCTTCTGTCTGGAGCATATACTGAATTATATCGTGTGGATGATAGTGTAAAAGAGATTGGAAAAATACTGCTTATTGTATTTGCCCTATATGCACCGGTTAAGGTGGAAAATATGATACTTGGAGGAGGAATTATAAGAAGTGGCGGCAATACCAAAATTATTATGATTATTGATATTGTTGGCACATGGTGCATCGGAATTCCGCTATGTCTGCTTGCTGCGTATGTATTTAAGTGGGGAATTGTAGGTGTGTATATACTGCTTACTACGGAGGAAATATTCAGGATTGTTGTATCGCTGGCTATTTTTAAAAAGCGTAAATGGATGATTAGTTTATCGTAGGGTGAGGTGATGAGCTGATGAGGTATGATAAGAGGTGACAGAGATGAAAGCTGAAAACATGGAAATCATGAGCAAAGACCTTATACCATTGATGGCTATGAGGAGAAACAATGGCATGGTGGCGCAGGAGAGAGAAGGTGAGCAAGAGGGGACTGTTTAAGAAGAAAAGCGTTGTACAGTCTTATGATAAGGAAAATAAAAAGCCGGTGATTAAAGCAAGCATTTGTAATGGCGAGCAGGTTGCAGGCTTTAAGGATATACATACAGGTAAGATCGAAGAGATTATGCTGATTAAGAGTCAGGCAGACCTTGAAAAATTTAAGGCAATGTATGGAATAGATGAAGAGATAGCAAAGGAATATTGATATGGTAAAGAAGATAGTAAAAGATCCATTGTTTCTTGCACAGAAATCGGTAGATGCGACAGAAGCAGATAAGCAGGTGGTAACAGATGACATACCGGGATTTCCAGTCTTTATAGCACCACTTAACGATTGTGGGTGTCAAACCATCCGTTTAGTGATATAATGAAATTTGTATATTCATTTAAATGGAGGTGCTTATCATGGCAGTCCCAAAAGTTGACGGACAATTTATAGCAGAGGCTATTAAATATATTGATGAAAATAGCGTTCCTTGGCACAATATGAGTACCAAGTATGAGCTCGTATGGGAAAACGGTAATACCTATCCACCAAAGTATGTCATCGCAGTAGCAAATCATTTGCAGAATGGTGCAGAGATAGATGTATCTGGATATAATGCTGTCGAAGCAAAAAACTATCTTACTGCAAAAGGATATGAGATTCAGATTAAGCAGACAAAATACGAGATTACTATAACATCAGAGTCTGTTACTTCTACTGATGATTCATTCACTATGGATAATATTAGTGCAGGAGATGTGTTCAAACCTTTGGATGCATCATTTGTTTCTGCCGATGGAACTGTTATCAAAAGAAAATATGGGAAAGGTGAGAGACGGAATACAAACCAAACTTTACCACGTATTGCGTTTCAAATTTATGAAAAACAGATTGCAGCCTTGCCAGTAGAAGAAAAAGAACAGTTTCCAATATGTCAATATGCTCCGGATAAGGAAATGATTCGTGGAATTTATTACAGCAGGGACGAAGCAAAAGCACACAATATACATCCGTTCAATACAATGTCGTATGATTATGATGATGGCAGACAATTTGTAATTTATTCATGGAATATCTTTACAACTCTTAGATTTGTACAGGAGTGTTTGAAACGTTTCGGTAATCCGGGAGATTCCTTCAAATTGGTTTATCGTGAGAAGGACGAGAAGGAAAAGGCAGCAGTTGTAGAGGAAGTAAAACCAGCAGAATTTAATGGCTATCTGAATCCATATTCTACTATGCTTGTGGAATCTAAGAACATTATATTCCGAGGCGCTCCAGGAACTGGAAAGACTTATCTTGCAAAAGAAATTGCTACTGACATTATTAGCAATGGCTATTTTGATGATTATACGATGCTCACAGATGAGCAAAAGCAACAGGTAGAGTTTGTCCAATTTCACCCAAGTTATGACTATTCGGATTTTGTAGAAGGACTCCGTCCAAAGACGAATGAAGATGGTTCCATGGGGTTTGAATTGCAGGATGGCGTGTTTAAGAAATTCGTGGATAAGGCTAGAAGAAACTATGAGAATTCTAAAAAGTCCACAGAGGTCATTGCAAATGAATTATCTGTTCAAGAAGCAATGAAAGAGTTCTTTGATGATGTGGACACAGGAAATAACACCTTCAAGACCAAAACGGGTACAGAATTTACAATCACAGATGTCGATGATGAGCATATTTATCTTTCAATACCACAAAATGCATCCATTAACAGTATCCGATTGAATATTTCTGAAATTAGACAGATGTTAGAGTCTGGAAGAGAATTTAACAAAGTAAAAGATATTACGGAATTTTTCAATATCAATTTTACACAGCAGAGATATTCCTACAACCTTGTTATTTTTAACGAGATTCAGAAAAAGAAAAAGACTGCAAAGATTATAAGACAGGAAGAGTTGAAGAAATATGTATTCATCATTGATGAGATAAATCGTGGTGAGATATCTAAGATTTTCGGAGAGTTGTTCTTTGCTGTTGATCCAGGATACAGAGGTGTGGCAGGAGAGGTTTCCACCCAGTATGCAAACCTTCATGCTGATAGCAATGAAAAATTCTATATTCCAGATAATGTTTATATCATTGGTACGATGAATGATATTGACAGATCTGTAGACAGCTTTGATTTCGCTATGAGACGAAGATTCCGTTTTGTGGAGCTTCGTGCAGATGAGCGCCTTGAGATGCTTGCTAACTTAAACAACGAAGAGAAAGAGGCTGAGGCAATTGCCAGAATGTCAGCTTTGAATGTGGAAATTGCAGCAACAGAAGGTCTGAATGAAAACTATCAGATTGGTGCATCCTATTTCTTGAAGCTGAAGAATATTGACTTTGACCAGTTATGGTCAGATTACCTACATCCGTTGTTACAGGAATACATAAACGGTATGTATGATGAAGAAGGTATTATGGAGCGATTTAAGAAAGCATATAACCAGGGAAAGTCGGATGGAGCTGATGTAGATGAGTCGAATTAAAATAAAAGATAATTCGAGAATACCTAAGGAGTCATTGTCTGGCATATCACTTCTGACAAGCAAAATTGCAGATAAAACTTTGGAGCAGTTGGAGAATGAAGGGATATTTGTATTCCCGGAAATTCTTAGAGAGGCAGATGATATCACAAAAGACCAGATGATTTTACAGAGTGTAAACAATTATTATTTGTCGAGCAATGTCATGGGCTTCATGGGACTTGGAGATGAGAAACTCATAGTTGAATCAAGATTTAGTGGTAATGGGCGGGATTTCCTGTTTCAATATTTGCTTGAGAGAGTATTTGATGTCCCGAATATTGTAGATTTGGAAACAGATGCGAACAATGATGATCGTGTTTTCAATCTGCTTGTTTTTATCTTCCCACATTACTTAAAGAGTGCCATGCGTAAGGGTGTCTTTAAGACTTATGTGAGAAAAACATACAATGACTGCAATGTTAAGGGAACGATAGATATAGCGAGACACATTGTTAAGAATACACCGTTTGTTGGTAATGTAGCATATTCGCAGAGGGAGTATTCCTTTGATAATGATTTGATGGAATTAATCCGTCATACGGTGGAGTTTATCAGACACAAGCCATACGGACATAAACTGCTTGCACAGGCTAAGGATGAGGTCAAGGATGTTGTAGCGGCCACTCCTAACTACGAGATGTGTAATCGACAGAAGATTATTGATGCAAATAAGACCAATACCATTAGACACGCATATTACCGAGAATATTGTGAACTGCAGAACTTGTGTCTACTTATCTTACAGCATCAGAAACATCAGATTGGAATGGGAAGCAAGAAGGTATATGGATTGCTCTTTGATGGCGCATGGCTCTGGGAAGAGTATATGAATTCGATTGTGGACGAGATTTTCTATCATCCGATGAACAAAGCTACAAAAGGTTCTCAGCGTTTGTTTGACCATAATCGCGGATTTATCTACCCAGACTTCATCAGCAGAGACTCAGAGACACGAGTGATTGCAGATGCAAAGTACAAACCGATTGATAATATTGGAAACAAGGACTATCTGCAAGTATTGGCATATATGTTCCGATTTGATGCCAAGAAAGGGTTTTATTTTTATCCTGAAATGGGAGAGAAAGAAGATGATGTTATGTGGCTCAACCGTGGTTCGACTTATGAGAAGAATGTAGAGGCTCGAGAGGATATTTGTCTCATCAAGCACGGATTTCAGATTCCGACCGGGATAGATGTATATAGTGCTTTCACAGAGCAGATGCGATGTAATGAAATCAAATTCCTTGAAGGAATTTTAACGTCCGTGAAATAGGAAAAATATACCTTTTAACGATGCACCCACCTTGGTTTAGAAAAACTCCAAAGGGGGATAATCGGCACTTAAAATGTAACTTTTATAGAAGAAACAGGTCGGCAAAATGCCCACAAAACATGGCATTTCTCGGATTTTTATGATACGAATACTTTTCATCTGCCACGGCAGTACACTAATCGAGCGCGGAAACCCTTGATATTCCTTGACTTTTTGAAGCTGACAGAGAAAATTTACTACTTATTTACTACTTACTAAAATTGTTGATTGCCTTGCCACGATATAAATAAAATTGAACATTATTCGCATAAGCGACGTTACTTTATCCCAACAGGGAAACAAGGAACGCCGCTATTTTTTTACCCTCATGTTACGCAGTAAGGGCAAATAAAGCCTTGATTTATGCGGCTCTTAGAGCGCGAAAATGAGAAAGACAAGGGTTGATACCTTTTCCCTCAAAACCGCGTTTCTACTGCGTAACAAATCCAACCAAAGGAGTGATGAAGCTATGGCAGTTTTCCGCGTGGAAAAGAACAAAGGTTATACGGTTATGAGCAACCACCATTTACGCAACAAGGAACTTTCCCTAAAGGCAAAGGGCTTGTTATCGCAAATGCTTTCACTTCCCGAAGATTGGGACTATACCCTTGCAGGGCTGTCCCTTATCAACCGGGAAAGTATCGACGCTATCCGCACCGCTGTATGGGAGCTTGAAAAAGCCGGATATATCACAAGGCGGCAGGGGCGCGACGAGAAAGGTAAAATGACCGCTATCGAGTACACCATTTACGAACAGCCACAGCCCCCAGCATTGGATTGTCCGGTATTGGAAAATCCAACAACGGATAAGCCGATATTGGAAAATCCGACACCGGATAACCCGACGTCGGAAAATCCAACGCAATTAAATAAAGAGATACAAAAGACTAACTTACCAAACAAAGAAAAATTAAATACAGATGTATCAAGTACCCATTCCATTCCTTTCCATTCCCTAAATCCCTCTCCCTTAGAGGACGCGGCACAGCCGCCGGAACGGAAGCGAAAGGAAGCGACAGACGCATATCGCGTGTATGAGGAAATCATCAAGGACAATATCGAGTACGA
>ENA-OUPO01000494-OUPO01000494.1-human-gut-metagenome-genome-assembly--contig:-NODE-494-length-17018-cov-5.42728_pt1 | contig 17018 bp, 15 predicted proteins | sample MGYA00237940_ERZ548809 | MGnify/ENA primary metagenome ERZ548809 (study PRJEB26490, sample SAMN05194695) | human gut metagenome | biome: terrestrial biome; feature: human-associated habitat; material...
TCCCCGTCTGCAAGCGCTCGGCAATCGCCGAAACGGAGGAAACTATGAATATCACACCTAATATCGAAAAAGTTAAAAGCCTGGCGGCGGAATACAAAACCGTGCCGCTTTCGGCAAAAATCAAATGCGCTGCCTCTCCGCTTGAGGTGCTGCAAAAGCTGAAGGCAATCAGCTCGCACTGCTATATGCTTGAATCGTGTGAGGACAGGGAAAAATGGGGCCGCTTCACATTTTTGGGGTTTGATCCAAAGGCGGAAATCACCTGCAAAAACGGCCTTGTGCAAATCACGGATTCTTTCGGCGTGCGCCGCTTCAATTCAAATCCGCGCAAATATGTGCTGCAAATGCTGGCAGAGCATAAAAGTCCGCGGCTTGATGATTTGCCCGCCTTCACGGGCGGCCTTGTTGGCTATTTCGGCTATGATTATGCCAAATATGCCGAGCCTAAGCTTAAGCTTGACGCCGCAGACGACGCGCATTTTAAAGATATGGATTTAATGCTGTTTGATAAGGTTATTGCGTTTGATAATTTAAACGATTGCGTTTTTCTGATTTGCAATATGCAAACGGCGGATGTTGAAAACAATTATGCCGCCGCCGTTTCGGAAATTGAAATAATGGCGGAGGTTATCGAAAGCGGCAAAGCGGCAAAAATCGAAAAGCCGCGCCTTAAATCGGATTTTAAGCCGCTTTTCAGCCCCGAGCAGTATTGCGAAATGGTTGAAAAAACAAAGCATTATATTAAAGAGGGCGATATTTTTCAGGCCGTTATTTCGAACAGGCTTGAAGCGAAAATGAGCGGCTCGCTTTTTGAAACCTATAAGGTGCTTCGCCGCCTTAATCCAAGCCCTTATATGTTTTATTTTTCTTCAAATGACATTGAAATTGCAGGTGCCTCGCCGGAAACGCTTGTTAAGCTTGAAAACGGCACGCTTTATACTTATCCTCTTGCCGGCACAAGGCCGCGCGGCAAAACCGCCGAGGAGGACGCCCGCCTTGAAGCAGAGCTTTTGGCAGATGAAAAAGAGCTTGCAGAGCATAATATGCTTGTGGATCTCGGCAGAAACGATCTCGGCAAAATCAGCCGCTTCGGCAGCGTTGAGGTTGAAAAATATCATTCAATTTTAAAATTCAGCCATGTTATGCACATCGGCTCCACCGTGCGCGGAAAAATCAGAGCAGATAAAACGGCGCTTGATGCAATAGACGCCGTTCTTCCGGCAGGCACTCTGTCCGGCGCACCTAAAATAAGAGCAATGGAAATTATAAATGAGCTTGAAAATAATCGCCGCGGCATTTACGGCGGCGCAATAGGATATATTGATTTTACGGGTAATGCAGACACTTGCATTGCAATCCGCATAGCGTATAAAAAGGGCGGCAGGGTTTATGTTCGCTCGGGTGCGGGAATTGTTGCCGATTCCGTGGGTGAAAAGGAAAACAGAGAATGCATCAATAAAGCGGGCGCGGTTGTGAGTGCGCTTAAAATCAGCGGAGGTGGCGCCGAATGATTCTTTTAATAGATAATTATGATTCTTTTTCATATAATCTTTATCAGCTTATCGGCGGAATAAATCCCGATATTAAGGTTATCAGAAATGATGAAATGAGCGTTGCGCAAATAAAGGCGCTCGCTCCCGAATATATAGTTCTTTCGCCGGGGCCGAAATCCCCAAAGGATGCCGGCGTTTGCGTTGATGTTGCAAGGCAGCTCGGCGAATATTCAAAAATACTCGGCGTTTGCCTCGGCCATCAATCAATATGCCAAGCGTTCGGCGCAAAAATCACTTATGCAAAAAAGCTTATGCACGGCAAGCAAAGCCTGTGCAGGGTTGATAATAAATCGCTTTTGTTTAAAGGGCTTCCCGATGAAATCGAGGTGGCGCGCTATCATTCACTTGCGGCGGATGAAAGCACAATGCCCGATTGCCTTAGGGTAACGGCAAAAACAGATGATGGCGAAATTATGGCGGTGCAGCACCGCAGCCTACCTGTTTACGGGCTTCAATTTCACCCGGAATCGATTTTAACGCCTTGCGGCGAAGCAATTATCAAAAATTTTTTAGGAGGGCAGGATAATGATTAAGGAATTACTTTCAAAGGTTGCGGCAAAGCAGGATTTAAGCTATGATGAAGCTAAATCCGCAATAGCGGAAATTATGGGCGGCGATTGCTCGCCCGTGCTCATCTCCGCCTTTTTAACGGCTCTTGCAATGAAGGGCGAAACGGATGATGAAATCGCAGGCTGTGCAGACGGCATGCGCGGCAAGGCACTCAAAATGGATTTGCCGTTTGAAACGCTTGATATAGTCGGCACCGGCGGCGATAAATCGCTCAGCTTTAATATTTCCACCACGGCGGCGTTTGTTTTGGCTGCGGCGGGTGTTAAAATCGCAAAGCACGGCAACAGAGCCGCTTCCTCGGGCAGCGGTGCGGCGGATTGCCTTGAAGCGCTCGGCGTAAATATCAATGCGGATATCGATGTTATGAAAAAATCAATCGAGCAGGATAATATCGGCTTTCTTTTTGCTCAAAAATATCACAGCGCAATGCGCTTTGTCGGCCCCGTTCGCAAGGAAATCGGAATCAGAACGGTGTTTAACATTCTCGGCCCGCTAACTAATCCCGCGGCGGCAAAGATGATGGTGCTCGGTGTTTTCAGCGAGGAATATGTTGAAAAGGTTGCAAAGGCGCTTGTTAAGCTCGGCGTTGAAAATGCGCTTGTTGTTTACGGCCGCGACACCCTGGATGAAATCAGTGCCTGCGGTGAAACCTCGGTTGCCGAGGTGCGCGGCGAAAATATAAAGTATTACACAATCACGCCGGAGCAGTTTGGCTTTAAGCGCTGTGAAAAATCCGATTTGCTCGGCGGCACGCCTGCCGAAAATGCCCAAATCGCAAAGAATGTGCTTTCCGGCGGCGGCACGGATGCGCAAAAAACGGCGGTGCTCCTTAATGCGGGCGCAGGCATTTTTGTGGCGGAAAAAGGCAAAATCACCCTTGATGAGGGTATTAAAAAGGCCGAGGAGGCAATCGCCTCCGGCAAGGCAATTAAGGCTCTTGATGAATTTGTTAGGATAACCAATGAGTGAAAATATATTAGATAAAATCGCCGCCGCCACACGCGCGCGGTATGAAAGCATAATAAAAAGCAAGCCTCTTGCTTCGGCTAAGGCGGGCGCGCTTGCAATGCCGCAGGGCGGCTTTGAATTTGAAAAGGCGCTCAAAAAGCCGGGCCTTTCCTATATTTGCGAGATAAAAAAGGCAAGCCCTTCAAAGGGGTTGATATCGCCCGAATTTCCATATCTTGAAATTGCGCGGCAATATGAAGCCGCGGGTGCGGATTGCATTTCATGCCTTACCGAGCCGCAGTGGTTTTTGGGTGCGGACGAATATTTGCAAAAAATCGCCGCCTCGGTTTCGATTCCCGTGCTGCGCAAGGATTTCACGGTTTGCGATTATCAGATTTTTGAGGCTAAATTGCTCGGCGCCTCGGCTGTGCTTTTGATTTGCGCACTGCTTTCAAAAAAGGAAATTGAGGAATATATTGCAGTTTGCGACGCGCTCGGATTAAGCGCTCTTGTGGAGGCGCACGATGAGCGCGAGGTTGAAACGGCGCTTTCGGCGGGCGCAAGGATAATCGGAGTAAACAACAGAAATTTAAAGGATTTCAGCGTTGATGTTAATAATTCCGCGCGCTATCGCGGCATGATTCCGCAGGGCACGGCGTTCGTTTCCGAAAGCGGAATAAAAACGCGCGCCGATATCGCGGTGCTTGAGCAAAATAAAACAGATGCCGTTTTGATAGGCGAAACGCTGATGCGCGCGCCCGATATTGCGGCGGCTTTAAAGGAGCTTCGCGGTGACGAAAATTAAAATTTGCGGCCTTCAAAGAATTGAAGATGTTGAAGCGGTCAATAAATATTTGCCGGATTTTATCGGCTTCATACTCACTCCCGGATTTCGGCGCAGCATATCGCGCGAAACGGCGAAAAAGCTTAAAAGCGCGCTTTCGCCCAAAATCAAAGCGGTGGGTGTGTTTGTGAACGATGATGCGGAAAATATAAATTCCTTTGTGCAAAGCGGAATAATCGATATGGTGCAGCTTCACGGCTCCGAAAGCCCCGAATTTTGCGCTGCGATAAACGCCCCCGTAATCAAATATTTTAATTGCAGCGGCGGCGTGAGCGAAAATATCGGCAACTACAAAGCCGATTATCTGCTTTTTGATTCCGGCACGGGCACGGGAAAAGCCTTTGATTGGAAAAATATTCCGAAAACGGATTTGCCGTTCTTTTTGGCGGGCGGCATTTCTGCGGATAATTTAAGCGCGGCGGTTGCTGCCGTGCACCCCTTTGCCGTTGATCTTTCCTCGGCGGCGGAAACGGGCGGATATAAGGATGAGGAAAAAATTAAAAAAATTATGGAGATTGTAAGAAATGAGTAACGGCAGATTCGGAATTCACGGCGGGCAATATGTGCCCGAAACGCTGATGAATGAAATCATAAAGCTTGAAAAAGCTTATAACCATTATAAAAACGACCCCGATTTCGTGCGCGAGCTTGACACACTTTTTAAAGAATATGCAGGCAGGCCCTCGCTGCTTTATTATGCCGAGAATATGACTAAGGATCTCGGCGGCGCAAAAATTTATTTTAAAAGAGAAGATTTAAATCACACCGGCGCCCACAAAATCAATAATGTGCTCGGCCAATGCCTGCTTGCAAAAAGAATGGGCAAAACCAGGGTTATCGCCGAAACGGGCGCGGGGCAGCACGGCGTTGCCACTGCTACGGCGGCGGCTCTTATGGGGCTTGAATGCGAAATATTTATGGGCAGAACAGACACCGAAAGGCAGGCGCTCAACTGCTATCGCATGGAATTGCTCGGCGCAAAGGTGCACCCCGTTGATTCCGGCACAAAAACTCTTAAAGATGCCGTAAACGAAGCCATGCGCGAATGGGTTTCCAGGGTGGACGACACTCTTTATGTTCTCGGCTCGGTTATGGGTCCGCACCCGTTTCCCACAATTGTGCGCGATTTCCAAAGCGTTATCAGCCGCGAGGCAAGGGAGCAAATCCTTGAAAAAGAGGGCAGGCTGCCGAATGAGGTTGTTGCCTGTGTGGGCGGCGGCTCAAATGCCATGGGTATGTTTTATAATTTCATAAACGATAAGGAGGTTAAGCTCACGGGTTGCGAGGCGGCAGGCAGGGGAGTGAACACCGGCGAAACCGCTGCCACAATGGCAACGGGCACACTCGGCGTTTTCCACGGAATGAAATCTTATTTCTGCCAAAACGAGTATGGCCAAATTGCCCCGGTTTACAGCATTTCCGCAGGGCTTGATTATCCGGGAGTAGGCCCGGAGCACGCCCATTTAAAGGATATCGGCAGAGCGCAGTATGTGCCGATAACGGATGATGAGGCGGTAAACGCTTTTGAATACATAGCAAAAACAGAGGGCATTATCTGCGCAATCGAAAGCGCGCACGCCGTTGCCTATGTTATGAAGCAGGCGCCGAAAATGAGTAAGGACGATATTATTATCTGCTGCCTTTCCGGCAGGGGCGATAAAGATGTGGCGGCAATCGCAAGATACAGGGGGAAAGAGATTTATGAGTAATATTTCAAAGGCTTTTGATCACGGAAAAGCGTTTATCGGCTTTGCAACGGCAGGAGATCCCGATCTTGAAGCAAGCAGGCGCGTTATGCTTGAAATGGCGCGCGGCGGCTGCGATTTAATAGAAATCGGCATTCCTTTTTCAGATCCGATTGCCGAGGGACCCGTTATTCAGGAGGCTGATTTGCGCGCTCTTAACGCAGGCACCACCACGGATAAGGTGTTTGAAATGACGGCAAAGCTCTCTGCCGAAACGGATGTGCCCCTTGTTTATATGACCTATTTAAACGTTCTTTTTAAATACGGCTATGAGAAATTCTTAAAAAATGCCAAGGAAAGCGGCGCTTCGGGCGTTATCGTTCCCGATTTGCCGTTTGAGGAAAAGGGCGAGTTGCAATCCGTGGCGGAAAAATTCGATATAGATGTTATTTCGCTGGTTGCCCCCACAAGCGAACAGCGTATTCAAATGATTGCAAAGGAAGCGCAGGGCTTTATTTATGAGGTTTCGTCACTCGGCGTAACCGGTGTGCGCAGCGAAATCAAAACGGATTTGCAATCCATCACCGCGGCGGTTAAGCAGGTCAGCAATATTCCCGTTGCAATCGGATTCGGCATAAGCACACCCGAGCAGGCGGCAAAATACTCTCATATTGCAGACGGTGTTATAGTCGGCTCCGCAATAGTTAAGCTTGTGGCTCAATACGGCGAAGCGGCACCCGAAAAGGTTTATGAATATGTTAAATCAATGAAGAATGCTATGAAATAATTTTTGAAAATCTTCATAATTAAAATCTTTTGCAAAATTAAAGGACGGTTCGGAATGTGATGCTCCGAATCGTCCTTGTTTTTATCTTTATTCTTTTTGCGCTTTTGTTGCGGAATTAAGCTTTTATCACCAATCGTTTGCAAGGCGCGCCATTGTGTTTTGTATGCCGCGGGCAACGCTGTTTGGGTCGCTCGGCAATTTGTCGCACCCCACGCGGAAAACCATCACGCCGCCTGCACCGCATAGCAGGGCGTATGCGGTTTTGTTTAGGTTAATGCTAAAAGCAAATTTGCCTTTGCTTCGGTTACTGCGCAAAACAAAGGGCTTGCTCAGCGTTTGCACATTAGTTATAATATGAAAAGATAAAACGGTGCAGAAGAAACAAGGCGGCAAACTGTACCTTAAAAAAATATTAAAATTGCATATATAAAAATGTGCAGAATTCTGTATAATTATTTAAAAGCAAGGAGAGTGCAACATGAAAAAATGCGCTGTTATAAATGATATTTCGGGCTTCGGCAACTGCTCCCTTACGGCTGCCGTTCCGATTATCACTTCAATGGGTATAAGGGTAAATCCCATTGTTACCGGTGTTTTCACAAATCAAACAGGCTATGATGATTTTGCAAGCGCCGATTTAACCGATCTTATTCCTCAATTTACAGTGCAGTGGAAAAAGCTCGGTGCGCGTTTTGACGGCATTTTAACCGGCTTCCTTATGCACGAAAAGCAATATGAATATGTGATTGATTTCATAAATGAATTCAAAACCCCGCAAACGCTGTTGCTCGTTGACCCCGTTATGGCGGATGACGGCGCTGTTTATGAAACTTACACCCCGCAAATGGTGGAGGGCGTTAAAAAGCTTTGCACCATGGCGGATGTTATTACTCCGAATGTTACGGAGCTTGCCGTGCTCACCGGCGAAAAGGAAATTGAGCCGGCGGCAAAAATGCTGCTGTCGGGCGGCATCAAAGCCGTTATCGTAACGGGCGCAGTAGAGAGCGGCAGAGTTTGCAATTATGTTTTCACAAATGAAAAAAGTGAAAAAATCACATCCGAATTCATAGAAAAATCCGCCCAGGGCGGCAGCTTTTCCGGCACCGGTGATATTTTTGCATCTTTTGTGCTCGGCAGATTGCTTTGCGGCACTGATGTTTTTGCGGCTGTTTCGCAGGCTGCCGATTTTATCGGCAATGCCATCAAAACAAGCGATATAAAAAACAGAAACGACGGTATTGACTTTGAGCCGTATTTGAATACAATATAAGGAGAACTTAATTATGAAAAAACAAAGCGTTAAAAAAATCACTTTCACTGCGCTTTTTGCCGCTCTTATCGCGGTTATGACGGCATTTATAAAAATGCCCACGGGTATTAACGAGGGCTATTTGCATTTCGGCGATTCAATGATTTATCTTGCAGGCTGCCTGCTCGGCCCCTGGGCTGCGCTTGCTGCGGCAATCGGCGGCGCGCTTGCGGATATTCTTGCCGGCGCAGCCGTTTGGGCACCCGCCACGGCAATCATAAAGGCACTCAACGCGGTGCCCTTCATCGTTGCAAGCCACTTTTATTTTAAAAATAAGGGCAAGCAAAAAATCGTCAATTGGTACACCGTGCCGATGGTAATCGTTTCGGGCCTTATCACGATTTTCGGCTATCTGCTTGCAGAGGGTCTTATGTATTCATTCCCCTCGGCATGGACTTCGGTGCCCTTCAGCATCATTCAGGCAGTGGGCAGCGCAATCGTTTTCATAATTTTGGGCTGCGCTTTGGATGCGGTTAAAATCCAAAAACTTATGAAATAAACGGAGATGTTTAATTATGGCTGATATTATTTACACTTTTGAAGGCAGCCCCTATTTTAATATTACGAATAAATGCCCTTGCAGCTGCGTTTTCTGCGTTAGGGATAAAAAGGATGTTGTGGGCGAAGCAAAAAAAATGTGGCATGATAAGCAGCCCGAATTTGCGGATGTTAAGGCGGCAATAGATGCTTTTGATTGGCAGGGTTATAACGAAGCCGTTTTCTGCGGCTACGGCGAACCCACAAATGCGCTTGATTTGCTGCTTGAAGCCGCCGAATATATGAAAAAAACACACCCCGCGGTTAAGCTCAGGCTCAACACAAACGGGCTTTCAGATTTGATAAACAGCAAGTCCACGGCGGCCCTCATTTGCAAAAACATAGATTCCGTTTCCGTTTCTCTTAATGAGATGACCTCGGAAAAATACGATAAAATCACGCGTAATATTTTCCCCGGCAGGGCGTTTGACGCATTGCTTAAATTCACGGGCGATTGCGTTAAGTGCGGCGCCGATGTGCGTATGACGGTGGTGGATATCATTTCCGCCGAGGATATTGAAAAAGCACGCAAAATCTGCGAATCAACAGGCGCAAAATTCCGCGTGCGTGAATTTGTTAAGAATTGATTGATGGCGTTATTTGCCGGCCGATCGGGTGTTATGCCCGGTCGGTTTTTCTTTGTAAAAATTTAATGCGTGCAATAAAAAAGCTCCTCTCGATGCATTGTGCATAAAGCGGAGCTTTGCTTTTTATATAAAATTATTTGTTTGGCGCGCTTATTAAAAAATGCGCGTTAGGCTTTTTGCATATCTTTTTCCGCTTTTGCCGTTTTGCTTTTAACAAGCATAAAGGCGGCAATCAGCACTGCATAAATCGCAAACCAGCAGTAATAGGATTTGCTGATATGGTAGCCGTAAGACGCCAAAATGATAACGGAGCAAACCTTTCTTGCAAAATTAACGGCAAATGAAATGATTGCAAAATCGCAGATAAGCGCGGCGTTTTTGCCGCCGTAAATGTTGCAGATTATCATAAGCACAAATGCCGCGGCAATAAAAAATCCCGCGCCCAGCGCATAGGGCACCATCATGCTGCCCGTTTTGATATAGGCATATTTTGAAAGCGCTTGTGAAATCGAATTTGCAAACGGAATAACAAGGAAAAGTGAGGCAATCGGCAGGGCGCTCAGCTTTTCCTCATTTTTACTTTGTGATTTATAAAGCTTGTAAACCGAATAGAGAAACAGCACAAGCGCGGCTTTGCGCACAAGGTAGTAAACACAGGCGGCGTCAAGATTAACGCTTCGCAGCATCACTATATCGGGCGGCATTATTTTAAAGGCGAAAACGCCCGCCAAAATTCCCAAATAGGTGTTTTTGCTTTTGCTCAGCAGCAGAAAAACCGCCGCGGTTGCAAGCGTGAAAACAAATGCCTGAATAATTGCCGCGGTGTTGCCCCATTCCGTCAGTCGCTTAAATGCCTTTTCGGCGGCATAGCATATAAAAACTATCGCCATTGCCGCAAGCGGCATGGCCTCGGCTTTTGTGATTTTTGGCTTTTTCATAGGCGTTACCTCGCTCTTTTGCCGATTATCCGAACACGGCTTAATCGGCGCTTGAATTTATACTTAATTATATTATAAAAAACGGCGTGCGTTAAGTCAATTCCAAAACTGCACAAAATAGCCCGCTCTCGTGTGTGTAAGTTTCACAAGGCAGGCTTCGGCATAAAAATGAACCGTGCGCTTTCTGCCTTTTGCCTCGGCATAATAAAAAGAGAAACAAGGAGCTTATTACTGCCCCGTTGCTTCTCTTTTGCATTGCGTTTATTCGATTTTGTTTTCGCTTATTTTGCTATGCAGGCATCAAGCGCGGCGATGATTGCGGCCTTGTCCATCTTTCTGCCGATGAAAACGATTTTGTTGATCCTGTCGCCGTAAACCGGGTCCCAGGCCTCGGCAATATCGGGATTCATCTGCAAAATCTGCTTTCTTTCCCTTTCGGGGAAGCAGGCAATCCATTTGCCGTCGTCCGTGGCGGTTTTCTGCCTGCCGCTTTGCTCAAAAATATATGCCGTTTCGGGATCTTCCTTAATCCAGAAAAGCCCCTTTGCCCTGATAACCTCTTTGGGCCATTTCGCAAAAACAAATTCCTCGAATTTGCTCTTTTCAAAGGGTTTCACATTTTGGTAAACGAAGGTGCCGATGCCGTATTCCTCCGCCTCGCCTTCATCGTGGTGATGGTGGTGATGGTGACCGTGCTCATCGTGCTCATCGTGATCGTCGTCATCCTCGGAATTTTCGCCTTCATCATGCATTGCCTGAATCCAGCCTGCGCTTTCAAGGATTTTTTCATAATCAAATCTGCCCGTGTTCAAAATTTCGTCCACATCCACATTGCCGAAGGTGGTTTCAATAATCTTTGCCTGCGGCTGAAGCGCTTTTATAACGGCAAGCACATTTTCTTTAACTTCGGGTGAAACCTCGTCCACCTTATTAAGAATAATAGTGGTGCAATATTCGATTTGCTGCACAAGCAGATTTTCGATATCCTCTTCATCCATATCTTTTTTAAGCAGCGAATCGCCTGCGCCGAATTCATCTGCCATTCTTTTGGCGTCCACAACGGTGGTGATATTGTCAAGATAAGCCACTGCCGGCAGCTCAACCTGCGGGTCGGTGCCGTCAAGCATGCAAATGGAGCCTGCAATCGGGCCGGGCTCGCAAATGCCTGAGGCTTCGATTAAAATATAGTCGAATTTTCCGCTCGAAGCAAGGCTTATGATTTGCTTCATCAAATCCACTTTAAGCGTGCAGCAAATACAACCGTTTGAAAGCGGCACAAGGTTTTCGTCCTTTTGCGTAACTGCGCCGCCTTTTTGAATTAAGGAAGCGTCAATATTAACCTCGCCGATATCGTTTACGATAACGGCAACTCTGTAGCCCTTTTGGTTTGAAAGCACATGGTTAAGCAGTGTTGTTTTTCCGGCGCCGAGGTAGCCCGTAAGCAAGGAAACCGGCACAAGTCCTTTTTTATTCATTGTTTTTCACTCCTGTTTTGTTTTTCTGTATATATAATAACACCCGTGTCAAGCGCCCGTTTTTGCCTATCGGGTTCGGCACTTTTCGGCTTAATCCGCGGTGGTGTCTTTATCAAAGGCGCTGCTGTTCATCGCAAAGCGAAGCACATTTGCCGCGCTGCGCTGAAGCTCACCGAGCGTTATGCCGCCGTCTTTTCCGAGCGATTCAAGCAAAGTGCCGTCCGGCTTTCTGCGCCCGGCGCGCGGACCGCCCGGCATAAGCACATCCACTTGCGCGCGCACACGATAGGCTTGATTGCGAATTGCGCCGAAATCGGGCGATTTGCCTTTTTTCGTCCACCAATCCGTCATCACATTGCCCGCGTAGCCCCATTCGCCGCGCAAAACCGATGTGCAAAGGTCATAATTGAAATAGCTGTAAACACCGTTGATTTTGTTGTAAGAGGTCATTATGTTTTGCGGCTTTGCTTCTTTTATGCAAATTTCAAAGCCCTTTAAGTAAATTTGCCTCAGCGCGCGCTCGGAAACTCTTGAATCATTCACCGTGCGGGCAAATTCCTGGTTGTTGCAGGCGAAATGCTTTATGCAGGCGGAAACGCCGCGCGATTGAATGCCTCGCACTGCCGCTGCTGAGATTTTACCGCTCAAAAGCGGGTCTTCCGAGTAATATTCAAAATTTCTGCCGCAAAGCGGATTTCTGTGAATGTTCATTCCCGGCGCAAGCAGCACGTCGCTGCCGCGGTCTTTCATTTCTGCGCCTATTGCCGAATATACCTTCTGCACAAGCTCTGTGTCGAAGCTGCAAGCCAAAAGCGTGCCTGTCGGAATAAGCGAGCAGGTTTCGCTCAGGCGGATTCCTGAGGGGCCATCCGTTGTAATAACAGGCGGAATTCCTTTTTCGCGCAGAGAGGGGAGCACTCCTGCAAATGCGCCGGCGTTTCCCGCCGCGCCGAGCTTGCTGTTCATTGTGTAGTCGCCTCTTGTAAGCGCCTCAAGCTCTTTGTTGCTGAGCAGCGAAACAAAATGCTCCATCGGTATTTTGCCGCTTTTAACATCGCTCAGCTTTTCTCCTGCGTAGTATTGCGGCTCCGTCTCTTTCGGAAGCTCGCTTAAAATCCGCTCGCGCAAATTGCGCCTTGCCTCGGGGCAGGCTCTTTTTATCGGCAGTTTGCCCTTGATTCCGTCTGCCGGTGTAACAACTTGAATGCTCTGCTGCGGAGCAAGGCATTCGCGCAATTGCTCAAAAACGGTTGTTTTTTCGTGGCCGTATCTGAAAACTTCTTTTGCGCTGCGCACATCGCCGCCAAGATAAAAATAATATTCGCCGTTTTCAATCACATATGCGGATTTGCTGCCGCAGGCACCGCTTGCATCATATGATGCAAGGCTGTATAAATCAACCGTAAGGCAGATTTCCTGCTCTTCGCCCGGTTGCAGTAATGCTGTTTTGCCGAATGCCGCAAGCTCCCTTGCAGGATTGCCGAGCACTGCGCATGGCTTTTGCAGATAGATCTGCACTGCCTCTTTGCCCGGCATGGCGCCTGTGTTTTTTATGGAAACAGTAAATTCAAAGCCGGTGGCAGTTGTTTCTGCTTTTTTCAGGCTTGTTTCAAATTCTGTGTAGCTCAGGCCGTAGCCGAACGGATAAAGCACGCCCGCTTTGTTGAAGGTTTCAAACCAGCGGTAGCCCACATAAATATCTTCCTCGTAATTGTTGAATTCTTTGTTGCCGAAGTTTGCCGCGCTCGGGCAATCCTCGTATTTTTTCATCGCCGTGTCGCTCAGCTTGCCGCAGGGGTTTGCGTTGCCGCAAAGTAAATCCGCGGCGGCGTTTCCGCTTTCCATTCCGCCCTGCCAAAGCAGTAAAACGGCGCCGATTTTATCGCCGTATTCCTCTATCCACGAAAGGTCTGCCATGCAGCCGATGTTTAAAACCACTGCCACTTTATCAAAGCAATCCGTCACATTGTCCAAAAGGCGGCGTTCGTCGTCTGTTAAAAACCAGCTGCCTTTTCCAAGCGCGCAATCCCTGTCTTCTCCCGAGGATCTGCCGATTACCGCCACGGCGCAGTCGGATGCGTTTGAGGCGCGGAAAACATCTCTTATGTCCATAGGCATTTCCGGATAAAATCTTGGCCACATTCCCCAAACCGCATCCTCAATAGGGTGCTCGATGCACCAATTTTCATATTCCGTTGCAAGGCTTTCATTAAGGGTCAGCTTATCGCAGCCTCGAATGCCGTCCTGCAAATTCACGGAATATGGGCGGTTCACTTCGCCGCCGGAGCCGTAGCCCGTATAAAACCAATTGTATTGCACTCTGCCGAAAAGCGAAACGCAGCTGCCTGCTTTAAAGGGCAAAGTGCCGTCATTTTTAAGCAGCACCGCGCCCTCGGCGGCGGCTTTTCTGAGCAGCTCCGGCACTCCGTGCGCGGTTAATGCCGTGCCTTTGAATTGCTCCGTCTTTTTTTGCGAAACGGAAAAAAGCCCCATCAGCGGGCCTGCGATTTTGTTTGCGATTTTTTCAAATGATTCGTTCATATTTAACTCCGTTGGGTGTGATGGTGCTGCCTTGCTCCTTTTAAGGAGCGTTTATTTACTTGTGTGTTTTTCTGCTCTGTGCCTGTGTGCCTTAACAAGCAGATATGTAATCGTGCCGAGCCTCAGCTTAATGCAGGCTCTGATTCCTTTGCAAAGAAGCCCCTGCGGCTGCTTTTTCGCAAAGTGTATCGTTTGAAATTCACGGCAAATTTTTCCGATTTGCCTTATTATTTGGTGCGCAGCGGCATTTTCGTCTTTAAGCTCCTCGCCGGCGCAGGTTATAAAGCTTGCCGTGTAAAGATAATCCGTTGTTTGCAAAAGTTTTTCCTTTTGATTATCGGTTAGGCCGCTGATTTTTATTGCTTTGGCGGCAATTGCAAAGGCTTTTGGAAAAATTTCGGTAAGCCCTGTTTTGCGGCTGTGTATAATTGAATTTTTGTTTGTGCGGTTGTAAAAATAAAGAGCATCGTTATTTATTGCAATGCTTTTGCAGCAAAGTGCATATTGCAGGCAAAAATTCATATCCTCGCAAATCGGCAGTTCCTCGTGAAAGCATATTTCATTTTGAGCTATTATGCTGCGCTTAAATCTTTTTGTATAAAGCTCGTAAAGCAGTTTGCTTTTGTAAAGCGCGGCAAGCTTTTCAAAAGCATCGCCGCATCTCAAAATTTTATGCGGAATTTTGCGGAAATCCATTGAATGCTCGTAAACCGCGGTGTAGCCGAAAACCACTAAATCCTCGTTTTTGAATTTTTCGATTTCATTGAAATAATCGGGGGCAACATAATCGTCCGCATCGCAAAAAAGAATAAATTCTCCGCACGCAGGTTTAAGCCCCGCGTTTCGCGCGGACGCCGCACCGCCGTGGCTTTTGTTTATAAATTTAACGCAATCGTTCTCTTCGCTCAGCCTTTGGCAGATTTTTGCGCTTGAATCCGCAGAGCCGTCGTTCACCAAAATGATTTCCGCATTGCCTGCGGGTGCGCTTTGCAAAAGCGAGCAAACGCATTTTTCTATGTATTTTTCGGCGTTGTAAACCGGAATTATAACCGAATATTTAATATGCGTTTCCTCCCTTTGCCGAAATGTTAATCGGCGAAATTTTGCCGCCTCGTAAATCGGCTTGCCGTTTGAGTGCTTGCGGTGTGCGGTGTGTTTTTAATTTATTAAATTGTTTAAAACACGATTTGGTTTATATATAATTATAATATATTTACATTATATATGTGCGGCAAAATTCTGTCAATCGCATGTGATTTTTTGCGCTCGCTTTTGGACGAGCCGATTAAAAGATATTGTGTTCTGCTTGCATTTCTCAATTTTTAATGCTGTTGTATCTCTTTCTGAATGCGCTCGGAGATGCATTTTTGTGCCGCTTGAAAAGGCGGTTGAAATAGCTTAAATCGTTGAATCCGCAGGAAAGCGCAATTTCCGTTACGGAAAGATTAGTATAGCAAAGCTTTTCGGCGGCGCATTCGATGCGATAATAGTTTAAATAATCGATCGGCGTTTTGCCCGTAACCTGCCTGAATGCGCGGCAAAGATATTGGGGATTCAGGCGTGCCGTTTCCGCAAGCTCGCTCAGCGTAAGCGGCTGCGAATAATCGTTTTTGATTTTTGAAAGCACGCGCTTTATCTGCTCATTTTTTGCAGGCTGAATCGGCTCGGCGTTGGCAGTGCGTTTTTTCATAATCAACCCCGCCAGCTGCCATAAAAGCCCCGTGGTGGTGAAGGTGTAACCATAGTTTTCCTTTTCCATGCATTCAAAAATATTATCAATAATTTCGCCCTCTTTGTTTTCGCGCGTGTAGCACATTTCGCGAATAAGCCCGGCTTCAAGCGCATTTGCATAAGCCTCGCGGCATTGCACGGATTGGCTCAGGAAATCCTCCATTTGAAAAACCACGCATTCATAAATGCAATCGTGCGGCGAGCCGCCGTGAATGAAGCCGCCAGGCACAAAAATGCTTTCGCCCGCGTGCAGAGTGTGGGCATTTCCGTTAACGCTTAAATCAAAATGCCCTTTTAAAACCAATATAAGCTCGCATTCCAAATGCCAGTGCAGCGGCATTTCGTATTGTGGGTGTGTGTAATCAACATAATAAAGCTGAATGGGAAATCCGAAGGTGCCGCGCACAGATTTTTCCTGATAATCAATATATCTCATGCTTCATCCGCCTTTTGAAATGTAAATTTTAATTAAATGTGAATATCGTACCACTTTATCACATTATACACCTTGAAATGGTGAAAAATCAACAGTATAATACAAATTGAAAGAGGAGAATATTTTCAGAAAGGAAGTTATGCCGATGGATATTGAAATCGTAAAGGAGCAAATCTGCGATGTGTGCCATAAAATGTGGCAGCTCGGCTGGGTTGCGGCTAATGACGGCAATGTAAGCGTTAAGCTTGATGACGGCACTATTCTTGCAACGCCGACGGGTATGAGCAAATCGTTCATTACTCCGGAAAAGCTTATCAGAATTGATTCGCAGGGCAATGTGCTTGAAGCCGCCGAGGGACTTCGCCCCTCAAGCGAAATCAAAATGCACCTTCGCTGCTATGAAAAAAGAGACGATGTTAAAAGCGTTCTTCACGCTCATCCGCCCGGAGCCACAGGCTTTGCCGTTGCTCACAAGGCGATGGATATGTATAATATGATTGAGGATGTTGCCGCTATCGGCGCAGTTCCGCTCACGCCTTACGGAACTCCATCAACCACAGAAGTTCCCGATGCAATTGAGCCGTATCTCGAGGATCATGATGTTATGCTCCTTGAAAATCACGGTGCACTTTCCGTGGGCAGCGATGTTATCACCGCGTTCTACAGAATGGAAAGCCTTGAGCTTTGGGCAAAAATCACAATCAATGCCGTTATTCTCGGCGGCAGCCACGATATCGATGAAAAGAATATTCAAAAGCTTATCGATCTCAGAAGCTACTACAGAATAACAGGCCGCCATCCGGGCTATAAGGTTTATAACCCCGATGATGAAATGCTCCATAAAAAAGACTGATTAACCCAAACCGATTAGAATGATTTAAAATGACCGAATTTTAAAATCACTTTAATCGGTTTTTCGGCTTTATTAAATTATTTATTAAGGAGTTATTTCAATGAGCCAAGTGCTTGCTTTTGATTTCGGCGCTTCGGGCGGCAGGGCAATTCTTGCGAAATATGATGCCGCTTCCGGCAGCCTGAAATATGAAGAAATACACAGATTTGAAAACGGCCCCATGG
>ENA-OUPO01000509-OUPO01000509.1-human-gut-metagenome-genome-assembly--contig:-NODE-509-length-16613-cov-61.5231_pt1 | contig 16613 bp, 14 predicted proteins | sample MGYA00237940_ERZ548809 | MGnify/ENA primary metagenome ERZ548809 (study PRJEB26490, sample SAMN05194695) | human gut metagenome | biome: terrestrial biome; feature: human-associated habitat; material...
CGCCGATGACCGAGATGATGGTGGCGATGGTATCAAAAATGGTATCCCGCTTGAGTGCGGCAATGATGCCCAGCACCAGGCCCACAGCGGCACCCAGCGTCACGGCCATGCCGCCCACCTGAATGGAAATGGGCAGGCGGCTCTGGATGAGCTGGGAGATGGGTGTATTCTTGGAGATGTTATAGCTCACGCCAAGATCTCCGCGGAGCATGTTGCCCACATAGCGGAAGAACTGGATGTAGATGGGCTGATCCAGGCCGTACTTTGCGTACAGGGCCGCGCGCATGTCTGCCGTCAGCTTTTCATCGTTGAAGGGCGAGCCGGGCATCAGCTGCATCAGGATGAACAGCACCAGCAGAATGGCCAGCAGTGTGAACAGCGAGGTCAGTATCCGCTTGAGTGTATACTTTTTCACGTCGGGTTTCCCCCTTTTTCAGGTCGTCCTGCAGGGTCTCGCGGTCAATCGTTCGCCCCACACGGACAGGTACAATGCCAAAAAGGCGCACAGTGGCTTTTGCGGGCCACTGTGCGGCCTTTTTCAGCAATTCAATTCAATTTATTCGCTCTTGGTGGTGTTCTTGTACACACGGTTCAGAGCGCAGGGGTGATGCTCCACACCCTTGACGGCGGAGGAGATCATCTCGGCGTTGCACTGGCCGTACAGCGGGAAGATGACTGCCTGCTCCAGAACGATCTGCTCGGCCTCATACAGGGCAGCCCAGCGGCCCTCGGGGTCGGTGCACAGGTCACCGGTGGTGCACTCGTCAATGATGGCATCGTAGTCGGCATCGCTCCACAGACCGTAGTTGTTGGAGTTGCCGGTCACCCACATGCCCAGATAGGTCATGGGGTCAGCGTAGTCGGGGCCCCAGCGGGTCAGACCCAGCTCAAAGGTGCCGTCCTGCATATCCTGCACGCGCTGCTTCTTGGGCTCCACGGTCAGGTTGATGGTCAGGCCCTCCAGCGTGGTCTCCAACTGCTCCTTGACGACCTGAGCCACCTTCTGGGGTGCATCGTCAGCATCCACCACCATATCAAAGGTGAAGGTATCCTTGCCCAGCTCAGCCTTGGCGGTCTCAAAGAGCTCCTTGGCCTTCTCGGGGTCATAAGCACAGTCATCTGCAAACTTGGTCTGGTCGGCGCTGAAATCGCTGCCGTCGGGGCCGGTTGCAAACTGTGCGGGAACGGCGGTGTATGCGGGGGTGGAGCCATCCTTCAGCACATCGCCGGTAATGGCATCACGATCCAGCGCAAAGGTCATGGCCTTGCGCAGGTTCAGGTTTGCCAAATCAGGCACAGCGTCGATGTTGGGGCTGATGTACCACAGGTAACCGGCACCCACACTGGTAAACTCGGGATCATCCTTGACCTGATCGACCTGCTCACCGTTCAGCAGGGTGATATCCAGCGTGCCGGTCTGATAGCTCATCAGAGCCTGCTGGCTGTCCTTGATGACCTGATAGGCCAGACCGTCCAGAGCGATCTTATCCGCATCATAGTAATCGGGATTCTTTTCCATCGCAAAGGCGGTGGCGGCGGGCTGATAATCGGTCAGCACGAACGCGCCGTTGGACAGCACCGTTTCGGGGCTGGTGCCAAAGGTATCAGCGCAGGTGTTGTAGAAGGCCTCGTTCACCGGGTAGAAGGTGGGGAAGTACATCAGGCTCAGGAAGTAGCTGACAGGAACGTTCAGCTGCACCTCCAGGGTCTTGTCATCCACTGCGGTCACGCCAAGGTCGGTAACAGGCTTTTCACCGGCAATGATCTCGGCGGCGTTGACCACCTGACCAATGTCGGACAGCATGTAGGAATACTCGGAAGCGGTAGCGGGGTCTACGGCACGCTGCCAGCCGAACACAAAGTCGGCGGCGGTCACGGCCTCACCGTTGGACCACTTTGCATCGCGCAGGTGGAAGGTGTAGGTCTTGCCGTCCTCGCTGATGTCATAAGTCTCCGCCATGGCGGGAACTGCTGCACCGTCAGCATCCATCTGCATCAGGCCATCGGTGTAATCCGCGATGACCTCAAAGGAGGTGCCGTCCGTCGCCACCTGGGGGTCCAGCGACTGGACCTCGGTCTCCAGCATGATGTTCAGGGTGCCGCCCTGTGCGGTGCCAGCCGCAGCAGAGGAAGCGCCGCTGGCTGCAGAAGATGCAGCCGTGGAGCTGGAAGAGCCGCCGCAGGCTGTCAGAGCCAGCGCGGCAGAGGTGACACCGGCAGCTGCCAGGAAGCTGCGGCGCGAAATACGACGATCGAATTTCATATATGTTTTCCCCTCTCTTTAATGCTCTACACTGATAAAGCATCAGTTTCTGAAAATGCACAAGGGGCTCTGCTCCCCCTCTGGAGCTTCTGCACACCCTTGTGCCATGGCCGCATTATACATCCATCCGTCGGCAAAGAAAAGACTTTTTGCCGAATTTGTTCTCCAAAAAGGCCCATTTCTCCCCTTTGTCCAACATCCCGCCGAAAATGGAAACTAATTTTTGTATAGTTTTTCTCCTGCGCTGTATTTTCTGTAAAGACAGTTCCTACATTAAAGTCATTACTTGTATTCTCACAGAGTACATTCAACTTCGTTCACTTCATTTTATTAAGAGTTGAAATTGCTTCAGTCTATAGCAGTTCTCTTTGTCATTGCTTTGCAATGACACCTCTCCCAGCAGGAAAAGCAGGACAGGCGGTCTCATAAACCTGCACCCCTGCCCGGAGATCTGACACAGTGCGCCCGAGAGACTCACAGACAAAAAAGGAGCCCGCTGTACGAACACAACGGGCTCCTCTTGGTTCTGATCTTACTTCGCGTACTCGATGGCGCGGCTCTCGCGGATGACGTTGACCTTGATCTGGCCGGGATAATCGAGGGTATCCTCGATCTTCTTGGCGATCTGGCGGGCCAGCAGGATTACCTGATCATCGCTGATGACATCGGGCTTGACCATGATGCGGACTTCGCGGCCGGCCTGAACGGCAAAGGCCTGCTCCACGCCCTCAAAGCTGGAAGAGATCTCCTCCAGATTTTCCAGACGCTTGACATAGCTCTCCACGTTCTCGCGGCGGGCACCGGGACGTGCGGCGCTGATGGCATCGCAGGCCTGAATGATAAAGGCCAGCGGGGTCTTGGGCTCCACATCGCCGTGGTGAGCCTCAATGGCATGGATGACCTGGGTGTTTTCCTTGTACTTGCGGCAGATATCCACACCGATCTGGACATGGCTGCCCTCGATCTCGTGGTCAAGGGCCTTGCCGATATCATGCAGCAGACCGGCACGGCGGGCCAGCGTGACGTTCACGCCCATCTCGCCTGCCAGCAGACCGGCCAGCCAGGCCACCTCCATGCTGTGGGTCAGCGCATTCTGGCCAAAGCTGGTGCGGTACTTCAGGCGGCCGATGAGCTTGATGAGGTCGGGGTGCAGGCCGTGGATGCCAAGTTCCATCACGGCGCGCTCACCCTCCCGCTTCATCTGCAGCTCGAGGTCGTGGCGGCACTTCTCCACCGTCTCCTCAATGCGGGCGGGGTGGATGCGGCCATCACCGATCAGGCGCTCCAGCGTCATGCGGGCAACCTCGCGGCGGGTCTGGTCAAAGGAGGACAGGGTGATGGCCTCCGGGGTATCGTCGATGATAAGATCCACGCCGGTGGCAGTTTCCAGCGCGCGGATGTTGCGGCCCTCACGGCCGATGATGCGGCCCTTCATCTCGTCGCTGGGCAGGGGCACCACGCTGACGGTGGTCTCGCTGCAGTGGTCAGCGGCGCAGCGGCTGATGGCCTGACCGATCATGTTGCGGGCGATGTTATCGCAGTTTTCCTTCAGGTCGGTCTCGTAGGCAGCCACACGGACAGCCTTCTCGTGGGTGAGCTCCTCGTCCACCTTGTGCAGCAGCACTTCGCGGGCGTCTTCCTGGCTCAGGCCCGCCAGGGTCTCCAGGCGCTCCATCTCCTTGGCACGGATGGCATCCACCTCAGCCAGGCGGCTGTCAGCCTCCTCGTGCTTTTTCTTGAGCTCTTCTTCCTTCTTTTCCAGGGCTTCGGTCTTGCGGTCCAGCGCATTTTCCTTCTGGTCAATGCGGTTCTCCTGGCGGCTGATCTCAGCACGGCGCTGCTTGATCTCCTTGTCGGCCTCTGCCTTCTGGGCATCGACCTCGGCTTTCAGGCGGAAAGCCTCGTCCTTGGCTTCCAGAACAGCTTCTTTTCGTTTTTGGTCAGCGGTCTTGATTGCTTCGTTCACCAGGCGGGTAGCCTCGGCTTCTGCGCTGCCGATCTGTGCCTCGGCGGTCTTTTTACGGTTGTTGTAACCAATAAAATAACCCGCGCCGGCAGCAACAGCAGCAACCACGACCACGATCAACAGAATGATCGGGGACATCGTGTTCACTCTCCTTACAATTAAAGTTCAAAATTAACTAAAATCTGGAGACGCTGCCGCGCAAGGCGTGGGTCAACAATACAAAATCAAGCTCTCAACAACAAAACAGACAACAGCACCGCACAAAAAGGGCATGTTTGCCCCTGCGGCCTGATGCAGCTTTTTTATCTACAAGGTTTTCATATAAAAACGGGCAGATGAAGCCCCATTGAACTTTGGTTGTGGAAGATCCCTGCACGCAGCGTCATGGATTCCATACTACTTCTTATATTACGAAACATTTGGTACAATGTCAAGTAAAGTGAAAGGAATTTTCTAAAAAAAACAGCCATTATTCCAGATACATCCGCCGCAGCCGCATCAGACGGGCGGGGGTCAGGCCGTATTCGGCTTCAAGATAGGCATCGGTGGTGCCATACTCTTTGCGGATGGTGTCCAACACAAAGGGGGCAGACTCCGGGTGGACACCGGCAATGCCCTGATAGAACTGCTTCTGTTCGGGATGCGCCTCGATCTCCTCGGCATGGGCGGCCCAGATCTTTTCCAGCTCCGGGCGGCGGCAGACATTGGTCCGTACAAAATCCTGACAGATCGTTTCATCGGAAGCGCCCAGCGCCAGCAGGATGAGCATGGCCGCCACGCCGGTGCGGTCTTTCCCGCCGGAGCAGTGGAACAGGATCGGCGTTTCGCCCGCCTCCAGCGCCCGGAACAGCTCCTTGTAGGCCTTATTGCGGAAGAGCATCTGCTCATACATGGCATCGGCGAGGTTATGTTCCTCGTCCTTCTTGCCCTTGAGCAGCTTTTCAATGTCCCCGGGAGAAAAGGAGATCTCGCTTCCGTCCGGGTGGCAAAGCCCGCAGATGCGCACCAGCCGCGCGCCATCGGGCACATAGTCGGGCTGCTCCGCTGCCTCGGACTCGCTGCGCAGGTCAAGGATGAGCCGCAGGCCCAGGCTGTCCAGCAGCTTACGGTCAGCCGCACTAGTCAGCAGTCCGGTGGGAATGCCGCGGTAGATCTGCCCCCACTTGACATGCTTGCCCTCGTCGGCCTCGTAGCCGCCCAGCTCCCGGAAGTTGTTCCCGCCCGCAAAGGGCAGCTGGGTACCCGGAGCCGGGTGCTGCGGTGCCGCCTTGGGGGCGGCGCTGGACAGCACCGGGAAGTTGTAGAAGGGCTTTGCCGGGCGGCCCCGCCGGGGCGGCAGGGATGCCGTGCCCCCGATGACCTCCATCAGGTAGCCCCGCAGCAGGTCAAGATAGGCCGAGTTGTGGTCGCGCCGCTGCACCATCGAGACGCAGAGGGGCGGCAGATCTTCCAGCAGCACGTCCCGCACCCGGTCCAGCTCCCGCCGTGCCCCCGGCTCGTAGCGGGTCAGGCAGGTGCAGAGCTGCTCCTGGACCAGATAGTACGCCTGATAGAAGCTGGGGCCGATCTCCGCGTTAGGCGCAAAGCCCTCCCGGGCGCAGGCATCCCACAGGGGGCTGAACAGATCCTGCCGCAGGCTGGGCAGCAGCACCCGCTGGCCCCGCAGGGCCGAAAGCGGCACCCGCTCCTTCTCCCAGAAGGGATGGCCGCGCGGCACCAGCAGGCAGGCCGGGTCGGCCCGCAGGGTGGTGCGGGCCAGCACCGGGGCCGCCGTGCCCAGATCCATCACAAGGCCCGCGTCCAGCTCGCCCTGCTCCACACCATCGGCCACGGCATCGTTTTCCAGCAGGCGGAACCGCATCTCAATGTGGGGGTACTGCTGGCGGAACTTGTCCAGCTGGGTCTCCAGCCCGGGCAGGTAGTCCGGCACCAGTGAGACACTGATGCCGATGCGCACCGGCTGGGCCGACTGGATCTCCGCATGGAGGGCCGCCTGCATCTGCTGGAACTGCTCCACCACCGGGGCCGCATGGCGCTGCAAGCTCAGCCCCCGCTCGGTGAGCGAGAGCTTGTGGTGAGCGCTGACGAACAGCGGGCCGCAGAGCTCGGCTTCCAGCGCCGTGATGCTCTGCCGCAGGGCCTGCCGCGACAGAAACAGCCGCTGTGACGCGCGGGTGTAGTTCATTTCTTCGCACAAAACCAGAAAATAGTGCAGCTGGCGGATATCCATGGGTTCCTCCTGAAGGGTGGTGTATCAATAGATTAAGGATACCGCCTTTTTGCCTGCTTGTAAAGGCCGCGCGGGCAAAAAGTCCCTCCCGGATTGACACATCCCGCCCCATGGTGTAGACTTCAAGCAGCAGAATTTTTCTCCCCGAAGAGAAAAGTTCCATCAAACACACAGAAAGAAGGTATTTTCCATGAAAGTCATCGCTACTGAAAAGGCTCCTGGCGCGATCGGCCCCTACTCCCAGGGCTTCATCGCAGGCGGTTTTGTCTACACCTCCGGCCAGATCCCTGTGAACCCCGCGGACGGCACTGTGCCCGAGGGCATCGCCGCCCAGACCGAGCAGAGCTGCAAGAACGTGGGTGCGATCCTGGAAGCCGCCGGTTCCGGCTACGACAAGGTCATCAAGACCACCTGCTTCCTGGCCGATATCGCCGACTTTGCCGCCTTCAACGAGGTCTACGCAAAGTACTTCACCTCCAAGCCCGCCCGCAGCTGCGTTGCTGTCAAGGATCTGCCCAAGGGTGTCCTGTGCGAGATCGAGGCTGTGGCAGAGGCGTAAGCTCCCGAACTGCACCGGCTTTGCGTTCTCCCCTTTACAACGCTCTGGAATTGTGCCATAATTTACTGTATTAAAGGGAAAGCCGTTCCGGTGCCGCAATTCGGCGGCGGAGAACGGAAAGAGAGGGGTAAACTGTTATGAGCAAAACGATGATCCCGCAGAACTACACACCCGCGCTGAACCTGTACGACACCCAGCGTGCCATCGGCACGGTGAAGCGGCTGTTCGCCGACACCCTGTGCGCTACGCTGAACCTCTACCGCGTGTCGGCTCCGCTGTTTCTGGAGGCTTCCACCGGCCTGAACGACGACCTGAACGGCGTGGAACGCAAGGTCACCTTTGACATCCGGGACAGCGGCATCGAGGCACAGGTGGTGCAGTCGCTGGCAAAGTGGAAGCGCAAGGCCCTGAGGGACTACGGCTTCCGCGTGGGCAAGGGCCTGTACTGCGACATGAACGCCATCCGCCGGGACGAGGAGCTGGACAACCTCCACTCCGTCTATGTGGACCAGTGGGACTGGGAGAAGGTCATCCGCGAGGAGGACCGCAGCGAGGCCTACCTGAAGAATGTGGTGCGCTCCATCGTGTCGGCTGTCTGCGCCACCGAGATGAATCTGCACGCCATGTTCCCCCAGCTGCAGGATCTGCCCCTTCACACCCCCAACGTGACCTTTATCACCACCCAGGAGCTGGAGGACAAGTACCCTGACCTGACCCCGAAGAAGCGCGAGAACGCCTTTGTAAAGGAGAACGGCACCACCTTCCTGATGAAGATCGGTGCTCCCCTGAAGAGCGGCAAGCCCCATGACGGCCGCGCCCCCGACTACGACGACTGGGACCTGAACGGCGACCTGCTGTTCTGGAACGAGCCCCTGCAGTGCAGCTACGAGCTGAGCAGCATGGGCATCCGCGTCAGCCCCGAGAGCATGGACCGGCAGCTGACCATGGCAGGCTGTGACGACCGCCGCACCCTGCCCTTCCACAAGGCAGTGCTGAACGGCGAGCTGCCCTACACCATCGGCGGCGGCATCGGCCAGAGCCGTCTGTGCATGCTGCTGCTGGGCAGCGCCCACATCGGCGAGGTACAGGCAAGCGTCTGGGACGAAGCCACCCGCGCGGCCTGCGCAAAGGCCGGGATCCCCCTGCTGTAAGCAAAACACGAGAAAAGGCTCTCTGCCAAAACCGGCAGAGAGCCTTTTTTGCATCTCAGCTTCTGAAAAGCAAGCCCACATTTCTCTTTTTGCGGCGGTTCCCGCCCAGCCGCCAGACAAGCCAGGCGTAGAGCAGGTTCATGGCCAGGATGGCCGCACACCACAGCACCGTCTGCCGGGTGGTCTGCTGATAGACCAGCAGGAACGGGTAAGGCCCGGTGATGAGCCGCTGGTAATTGGCCCAGAGGGCCACAGAGCCATAGAGCATCGTGGGGACCAGCGCCAGCGGAACGCACCGCGCAGGCAGCTTTGGCTCCCGTTCCAGCAGGACAAAGGAGACAAAGGCACACAGCGGGTTGAGCAGGTGGTGGTAGAGCATGGAGCTCTCGGTCAGCAGAAACACCACGCCGCCCTGGTCGGCACAGTAGGGCCCCAGCACGAACACTACGGTCAGAAAGGTCATGGTCAGGCAGCAGGTGGCAACGTACTTGAGCGTCTTGACCCAGCGGGGCAGCTGCCGCCCCGTGAACAGGCAGATCACCTGACACACCGCCACCAGCAGGCAGACGAAGAACGCAAAGACATTGGAGTTCTCGGTGTAAAAGGTGAAGGTCTGGCTGCCCACCGCTTCCCAGGTCATCCGGATGGCCACCGGCTCCCACCGCACGATGCAGAGGTTCAGGAAAATGGAACAGAGAATGGCGATCTTGGCGATCTTCTTGATCATTTTGCGGTATTGATGAAGCTGCGGTTGTCCCACAGGTACTTGATGCCGGAGATGGCAGTGGCAATGGCCACCAGCCAGCACAGCCAGTAAGAGAGGAACACGCAGTCAGCGCCTATCATAACGGAATTACCCCAGGTCAATGCGATGCCGAAGTAGTAGAAGATGATGGTCAGCATCTGCAGCACGGTCTTGACCTTGCCCCACATGTTGGCGGCGATGACCTTGCCGTCCTTTGCACCGGCGGCCACCATGCGCAGACCAGACACGGCGAACTCACGGGCCAGGATGATGCACAGCACCACCGGGCTGCACACGCCGTCCCGCATCATGTAGATGAAGGCCACAGTGGTCAGCAGCTTGTCGGCCAGCGGGTCGGCAAACTTGCCAAAGTCGGTGACCATGTTCCACTTGCGGGCCAGATGGCCGTCCAGAAAATCGGTAAAGCTGGCCGCGGCAAAGACGATGCCAGCCACCAGATACCAGGTGGGGTTGAAATCTTCCGTGCCGATCTGGGTCATGGAAACGAAGACCATGAACACCGGCACCAGAATGATGCGGGTCAGGGTGAGCTTATTGGGCAGATTCATATAGATTCCTCCAATTTGTTATTTTGCAACCGTTCCGTACAGATCGTAAAGGTCACTGTCCTCCACCAGCACATCATAGAACTGGCCGGGATAGAGCGGCTCCTCGCTGGAAACGCAGACATTGCCGTCCACCTCGGGGGCATCGCCGGTGGTGCGGCAGAGGTACAGGCCGCTCTCCTCGTCGATGCCGTCACAGAGCACACGGACGGTCTGGCCCACCTTTTCGGCCTGTTTCTGGGCCATGATGCCGGTCTGGATCTGCATCACCAGCTCTGCGCGCCGGTCCTTGGTCTCCTGATCGATCTGGCCATCCATCTTTGCGGCCACGGTGTTCTCCTCAGCAGAATAGGCAAAGCAACCCAGGCGGTCAAATCTGACCTCCTTGACAAAGTTGCACAGATCCTCGAACTGCTCCTCGGTCTCGCCGGGGAAGCCTGCGATCAGGGTGGTGCGCAGGGTGATGCCGGGGATCTCGCGGCGCAGCTTGCCAATGACCTCCAGCAGCTCCGCGCGGGTGGAGCGGCGGTTCATGTTCTTGAGGATGGTGTCGTTGCAGTGCTGGATGGGCAGATCCAGATAGGGCACCACCTTCTCGTTGCGCTTCATGGCGGCAATGAACTCGTCGGTGATGCGCTCCGGGTAGGCGTACATGATGCGGATCCATTCCAGCCCCGGCACCTTGTTCAGCTTGTCCAGCAGCTCACAGATGCTGCCGGGCTTGCCCCAGTCCTCGCCGTAGGCGGTGGGGTCCTGCGCCACCACGATCAGCTCCTTCACGCCCTCACCGGCCAGCCAGCGGGCTTCGGCCACGCAGTCGGCCATATCACGGCTGTGCAGCGGGCCGCGGATGCCGGGGATGGCGCAGTAGTGGCAGCGGTTGTTGCAGCCCTCTGCGATCTTTAAGTACGCATAGTGGGCAGGCGTGCCGATGACACGCTTGCCGCCCAGCGGGAAGTCCTTTTTGGCACCGTAGCTTTCCAGATGGTTCTCACCGTGGAACAGGCGGGCCACGATGGTATCAATGGCCTTGTTGGAGGCACAGCCCACCACAGCATCCACCTCGGGGATCTCCTCCTCGATCTGGCTGCGGTAACGCTCGGCCAGGCAGCCGGTGACGATGACCTTCAGCTCCGGGTTCTGCTGCTTGTAGGCGCAGGCCTCCAGAATGTTCTCAATGGCCTCGGTCTTGGCGCTCTCGATAAAGCCGCAGGTGTTGACCAGAATAACATCGGCTTCACCCAGGTCGGCCACCGTCTCGTGACCGGCCGAAAGCAGGATGTGCACCATCACGTCCAGATCGACCTGGTTCTTGGGGCAGCCAAGGGAAATACATGCAATTTTCATAAGGGGTGATACTCTCTTTCTCTTTTGAGGGATGCTTTTGATTTTTTACGATTTGCTCCGGAAAAGCCGCAGGCTTTGACTGAGAGGGTTATTCCCCCTCCTCCACCCTGCGAATGGCTTCCTTAATGACGGAATACGAAAATCCCCGCCGCTGCAGGGCCGCAATGACCAGATCCCTGCGGCCCGCTTCCAGCTTTTTGCGGTAATGCCCTTCCACCAGAGCGGCGGCGGCTTCCAGCTCCGGGTCCTCGCCGGAAACATCGGGGGTGTAAACAGCATCCAGCGCCTGCTGGATCTCGCCTGCGGCCAGGCCCTTCTGCCGCAGATTCCGGGCAGCGGCGCGGCGGCTCTTTTTTGCTGCCAGCAGGGCGTGGGCACGGGTCTCGGCATAGCGGGCATCGTTGATATACTCCCGCTGCACCATCTCTGCCACCACGGCGGCACTGGTCTGCTGGGTATAGCGGCGGTTCAGCCGCTCATACAGCTGGCCCGAGGAAAGCTCCTGCCCGGCCAGCAGCTCCATGGCCCGGGTGCGGGCCTTGGCGGCATCGGTGGATTTTTCCTCTTCGGCCAGCGGGCGGCGGCCACGGCTGTAAAAGGCCATTTACTCTTCCACCATGATATCCAGCTCACTCTCGCTGCTGCGGGCGGGAGCCTTGACCACCGGCTCCTTTGCTGTGGCAGGAGCTGCCGGTTCCCCCTCTGCAGGGGCAGCGGCAGCCTTGCCCCCCGGGCGGCGGGTGGCATAGAGCTTATCTGCATTGGCGCGCACCTGACCCTCGATATCGTTGGCAATCTCGGGGTTATCGCGCAGGAACTGCTTGGCATTGTCGCGGCCCTGACCCAGGCGGATATCGCCGTAGTTGAACCATGCACCGCTCTTCTGAACGATGCCCAGCTTAACACCCAGATCGATGAGCTCACTCATCTTGGAGATACCCTCGCCGAACATGATGTCGAACTCAGCCTCACGGAACGGAGGAGCCACCTTGTTCTTGACGATCTTGGCGCGGGTGTGGTTGCCGATGAACTGGCCGGAAGAATCCTTCAGGCCCTCCACGCGGCGGATATCGATGCGGACAGAAGAATAATACTTCAGGGCGCGGCCGCCGGTGGTGACCTCGGGGTTGCCGTAGACCACGCCGACCTTTTCACGCAGCTGGTTGATGAAGATGCAGACGGTGTTGGTCTTGCCGATGACGCTGGTCAGCTTGCGCATGGCCTGGCTCATCAGGCGGGCCTGCAGGCCCACATGGCTGTCGCCCATCTCGCCCTCGATCTCGGCGCGGGGCACCATAGCGGCAACAGAGTCCACAACGATGGCATCAATGGCACCGGAGCGCACCAGCGCCTCGCAGATCTCCATGGCCTGCTCACCGGTATCGGGCTGGCTGACCAGCAGGTTGTTGATGTCCACACCCAGCGCCTCGGCATACACAGGGTCCAGCGCGTGCTCCACGTCGATGAAGGCAACATCGCCGCCCTTCTTCTGGGCTTCGGCCAGAACATGCAGGGCCAGCGTGGTCTTACCACTGGATTCAGGGCCGTACACCTCAATGATGCGGCCCCGGGGCACGCCGCCCACGCCCAGTGCCAGATCCAGGCCGATGCTGCCGGTCGAGATGGCATCCACCTGCATGGCGGCGTTGTCGCCCAGCTTCATCACAGCGCCCTTGCCGAACTGCTTCTCGATCTGGGCCAGTGCCGTGGCCAGCGCATCCTTCTTGGCACCGGGATCGGTCTTCTGGGTCGCCGGGGCAACGTTGTTGTTCTGATTTTTTGCCATAGTGTCATGCTCCTTTGTCATCTGTTCCCGGCGCGGTGCGGCCAAACGCAGGCGCGGGCATTCCAATTCTTTCGGTACTAGTATAACACATTTTACAGATATTACAACAGGAAGTTGTAGATATTTTTATTGTTTTCTCGCCATCACACAGCGGTCATTGCCGCCAAAGTCTTTTCTGCACACGATGTCCGTCCACCCGTTGGCGGCAAGCAGGGCCGTTACAGCTTCCCGCTGCTGCCAGCCGATCTCCAGGGCAAGGGCACCGCCGGGGCGCAGAACTTTCTGGTAGTGTTCCGCAATGGCGCGGTAAAATACCAGCCCATCCTCCCCCGCTTCCAGCGCCATGGCAGGCTCCTGCGCCACCTCGGGCTGCAGTGCGCCCATCTCGGCGGCGGTCAGGTAAGGCGGATTCGACACAATGAGGTCGAGCTGCCCCTCCGGCAGGGTCTTCCAGTAGGTGAACAGATCCCCCTGCACCGGGGTGATGGTCAGTACCGGGGAGAGATGGGCGTTCTGCTCCAGATAGCGGTATGCCGCAGGGCTCTTCTCCAGACTGGTGACCTGTGCCGCCGGGCAGAAGCGCTTCACACCCAGCCCCAAACAGCCTGTGCCGGCGCAGAGGTCGAGCACCCGGGGTGCCTCCACCCCAGCCAGCATTCCGGCGGCGGCTTCGGCCACCACCTCAGTATCGGCCCGGGGGCAGAGCACGCCGGGGCCGACAGCCAGCTCAAAGTCGAGGAAGGGCCAGCTGCCGCAGAGGTACTGCAAAGGCTCCCGGGACGCGCGGCGGGCCGTCAGGGCTTCCAGCCGCTCTGCCTGCTCTGCACCCAGCGGAGCATCGGCAAGGCGGGCATCCCCGCCCGCTGCCAGCCGGAAGAGCTCGGCCGCGTCAAAATCTGCGTCGGGGCAGCCTGCGGCGCGCAGGCGTGCCTCCACCTCCCGGACTGCTGCCCGGGGCAGCATCCCTGCGGTTACCATCTGCCGTCCTCCGGGTCCTCGGGCAGAACCGGCGTGACGGCGGCAATGGCCACCTCGATCATGCTGTCGTCCGGCTCAAACACGGTCAGATGCTGCACCCAGATGCCGGGCTGACGGATGATACGGGTGGCGATGTTGTCCGACCGGCCGCACCACTTGAGCAGCTCGTAGCTGATGCCCATGACCAGCGGCAGGAGCAGCAGCTTGAACACCACCCGCAGGCTGGTGCTGGACCAGGGCAGCACACTGTACAGGAACACGCTGACGATGACCACCAAAATCAAAAAGCTGGTGCCGCACCGGGGGTGGAAGCGGGTATATTTGCGGACATTTTCCACCGTGAGGGGGTCTCCGGCCTCGTAGCAGGCAATGGTCTTGTGCTCGGCACCGTGGTACTCAAACACCCGGTGGATCTCCTTCATCCGGGAGATGGCGGCCATGTAGGTCAGGAAGATGGCGACCTTGAGCACCGCTTCCAGCACCACCTTGGCCCAGCGGCCCAGCGGCACCAGATGGTTCAGGCCGCCCACCAGCACCGTGGGCAGAACGGTGAAGAGCAGGATGGCAAACAGCCCGCCGATCACGGCAGCTGCCGCCAGCATAATATCTTCGGCCTTTTTGCCCAGATGGTCGCCCACCCATTTTTCAAAGGCGGTCTCCTCTTCGGCGGGGTCGTAGTCGTCCCCCATGCTCACCTGTGCCGAGTACATCATGTACTTGTATCCCATGATCAGGCTCTCGATCATCGAGATGGCTCCCCGCACCAGCGGGATCTTTGTCCACACGCCGTGGGTGGGGGTGGGCTCCACCTTGGTCTCAATGGTGCCATCGGGCTTGCGGACAGCACAGCAGATGTTTTTCGGGCCCCGCATCATAATGCCCTCCATCAGGGCCTGCCCGCCCACACTCGTCTTGAAGCGTTCCTTGTTCGGTTGATTCATTGGCTCTCCTATGGGGCGCTGCGGCCCCTCTCTATCGTAAAAACTGCCCCTCTATCTTACCAGATAAATATGGACAATCTCTTATCGTTTGTAGATCGGCAGGCCCAGGGTGACCACTGTACCCCGGCCCAGCGTGCTCTTGAGGTCCATGGTACCGTCCAGTGCGGTCATAATGGAATCCACCAGCGCAAGGCCGATGCCGCTTCCCCGCACCGAGTTGCTGCCCTTGTAAAACTTGGTCTTGACGTTTTCCAGATCCTCCGGCGGGATGCCGCGGCCCTGATCGATGATCTCGATGAAGGCTTTGTACTCGCCCTGCCAGATCTTGACCGTGATGCGTCCGCCGGGGGCCGAATACTTGATGGCATTGTCCAGAATGTTGATGAACACCTGCCGCAGGCGGTCGGGGTCGGCGTAGACCGGGATCATCTCCTCCGGCTCCGCATAGGCCAGCAGAAGCCCCTCCCGCTGGATGCGCGCTTCACAGAAAAGGACAGCGTCCGTCAGCTCGGCCACAAGGTCCAGGGGGCGACACTCCATTTTCAGGCGGCCATTCTGCAGGCGGCTGAAATCCAGCAGCTCCTCCACCATGTTGTACAGGCGGGCGGTCTCGTTGTTGATGATCTCCAGCCCCTTGCGGTAGTTCTCATCGGTGGGATCATCCAGGGTGCGCAGGGTCTCCACCCAGCCCCGGATAGAGGTGAGCGGCGTGCGCAGCTCATGGGAGACCGAGCTGATGAATTCGTTCTTCATCTTCTCCGTCTCTTCCAGCCCCTCGGCCATTTGATTGATGGTGCCGCGCAGGCGGTCCACCTCGTCCCGCTCGTCACCGGTTACAGGCAGGCGGACATCCAGTTCTCCCCGGGCGATGCTGGCGGCGATCCGCTCCACCTGCCCCAGCGGCACCACGATGCCCCGCACAAAGTACAGGCCGGAGGCCACTGTAAAGCCCAGAATGGCAGCCACCACGATCAGGCTGACGATGAAAACGTTCTTCAGCTGCGCCTGCACCAGCGTCAGACTGGTGACAAGACGCATGGCAGCCACGTCCTCGGCCGCATAGGGCACCAGACTGCACACAGCCATGACCGTTTCCCCGCTGGCGGTGCGGTAGATGGCCACACCCACGCCGTCCGGTGCATCCTGCGCCTTGTTAAAGTCGTCCTGCACCACGATGCCGTCCGCACCTGTGCCGCTGGAGGAGGCGATCACGCCGCCGTAACCGTCCAGCAGCATGAACTCATATTTGTCTTTATCCGCAAACTGCTCCACCATCCGGCGCAGGGCCACACTGCGGTTGGCCGCGGTCTTCTGGGCCGTGTCGCCGGTGTACATTTTCAGCTGACCGTTGATGGAGGAAAAACGCCGCATCATGGTCTGCTGGACGCTGTTGTAGTAGCTGCGGCCGAAGTTGTACACGAACATGCTCTCCACCAGCAGCACCAGCAGCACGGTCAGGAACAGGCTTCCCCGCAGCCAGCGGTTGGTAATACCACTGCGCATTGCTTTTCCTCCTTTCTGTCAGTAATCCCGGCTCTCCTATTGGGAGAGCTGTCGAGCACAGCGAGACTGCGCAGTCTTTCTTTACTCCTCCCACCGGTAGCCGTAGCCCCACACTGTCATAATGTGGGTGGGGTGGCTGGGCTCATCCTCTACCTTCATCCGCAGACGGCGGATGTTCACATCCACGATCTTCACATCGCCGAAGTAGTTCTCGCCCCACACGCCTTTCAGGATCTTTTCCCGCACCAGCGCGATGCCAGGGTTGTGGAAGAACAGCTCCATGATCTGGAACTCCACCTGGGTCAGCTCGATCTGCCGCCCGGCCTTGAGGAGAACACGACGGTTCTCATCCAGCACAAATTCCCCGCTGACCAGTGTGGTGGGGGCATTTTCGTCGGCAGCGGAGCCGCCGCCCGAGCGGCCCACCCGGCGGCAGAGGGCCTCCACACGGGCCAGCAGCTCACTGACGCTGAAAGGCTTGGTCATATAGTCATCCGCACCGATGGACAGGCCGCGGATCTTGTCCTGCTCCTGCCCCTTGGCACTCAGGATGATGATGCCGATCTTCTGGTCGGTGC
>ENA-OUPO01000515-OUPO01000515.1-human-gut-metagenome-genome-assembly--contig:-NODE-515-length-16402-cov-3.64403_pt1 | contig 16402 bp, 15 predicted proteins | sample MGYA00237940_ERZ548809 | MGnify/ENA primary metagenome ERZ548809 (study PRJEB26490, sample SAMN05194695) | human gut metagenome | biome: terrestrial biome; feature: human-associated habitat; material...
CCTGTCTCGTGGGCTCGGAGATGTGTATAAGAGACAGGTATCAGGATATGCTCGATAGCTATGAGAGCCTGAAGCAGCAGTACGAGGATGCCTATGGCACCGAGCTGCCGGGCGATATTCAGGATGCATTCGATAAGCTGCTGAGCGAGGAGAACCTCAAGAAGCTGCAGAGTGTCCTTACGTGCATGTACTACCTGCACGATGCCGAGCGTGGCTTTGATATGTATGTGACCGAGGACGGCGTGAACTTTACAACGCTGACGACCAACGGCTTTAACGATCCGTATAACCATGGTCTGCGCACCTTTGCGGTGACCAACCAGGGTCTGTGCCTTGGTACCGCCAACCCGTTCTATGGCTGCCAGGTTTGGATCCAGCGGAAAGAGAATTCGGAGAATCCGATTGATCCCGGTACTCCGGATCCGACGGAACCCACCGATCCTTCGCAGCCGGGTGGCGGCGATCAGCCTGGTGGCAGCCAGACGGGCGGTAACGACCAGTCGAGCAGCACCACGACCACTGTCACGATGACCGCTAAGAAGACTCCGAAGGACGGCTCGCTGCCTCACGCTGGCGACTCGACCCTCACGCTGGTCTTGGGATTGCTGGTTGCAGCTGCCGCAGTGCTTGGCATTGCCCTCGTCTTGCGCAAGCGTTCTCGTCGCTAGGTTCGACCACGCAGCTCGATGCCTTGGATATCGCCAAAATTGATGGCGATATCCCTGAGTTTGAGCAGCTTGAACGCGGGTAGCACTTCGTCCAGAATGCCCGTGCGGCTACGATAGCCGTACATATCGTAATAGGTGACACGCACCAGGTCGCCGCGTTTGAGGCCCTCGAGCTTTTTCGAAAGCTCGAGGGCTTTTTCTTCTGTGAGTTCGCATTTGGGCTCAACAGTGATCTCTTGTTTGCGCACAAGCTCGTAGTATCCCGTGAGGGCGGCAAAGGGCATAAACTGCGCGGCACGGCCGGCGCGGATGGCGCCGTTGGCGGTGAGCTTGGGGTCGGCGGAGCGACGTCTTCCCTCGGGGTCCGCTAGACGTTCAAAAGGCGTCGGTGGCCGCATCGGCTGTTGTTGGGGCTTAGGCACGATGTCCTCCTACCTGATCGTTGCGTTCGCGTGCGGTGGCGCCGGCGGTGAAGCTTAATCCCTTGACGAGCGCGTTCTTGCCGTACTTGCCCTTCACGGCCAGGACGGCGCGCGCCAGGTCGCGCTCGCGCTCATCGGCCTCGATATCGCTAAATAGATCGATGGTGGCAAATTCCTCGGGCATGAGGTTGCCAAAGCCCAGGTTGATGCGTTTGACCGGTCGTTTGGGATCGACGGTCTGCGCCCAGAGCTCATCGAAATAGCCCATGATCTTCTTAAACGAATTGGTGCGCTCAGGCAGCTTTCGCGAGGCGTTTGAGTGTGCAAAGAGTGCAGCATAGCCACCGCGCGGTTTGCCGCCGTGCTCTCCCACAAAGATGCCGTCGATTGCCTGTGCTTCGCGCACCAGGCGGCGCCGTTCGTCATCGCGCTGGACGGGCTTGGGCGCACGGGGCGCGAGCTCGGGGCCGGCGGTTGCGGCGGGCTCGATGCTCGACGTGCTCGAACGCAAATGCCCACATCCGTCCACATATTGCGCTGTACCGCTGGCGTCGAGGCGGCGTATGTCGGCTCGTTCGCTCGCGTAGCCCACAAAGAGCGAGATGCTGTCGCAGACCACGTGCTTATCGACTAAGTCCAGCACAGCGTTGTCGACCATCTCGCGCAACACGGTGTAGGCTTGCTCATAGGCATAGCCTTTCGATAGCACTTGCCCCGTGGTTGTTGAGGTTGCCTGCGGGCGATAGGCCTGAATATCGGCGATGGTTGTCGGCTCACGCCCGAAGGCGTGGTCGATAAGATACTCGGCATTGACGCCGAGCTCGTCGTAGAGCAGGTTTTCGTCGAGCGCAGCGACGCCCATCAAATCGTAGACGCCGTATTTTTCGAGTCGTGCTGCCACGCCGGGCCCGATGCCCCAGATGTCGGTGATGGGGCGGTGAGGCCAGATCTCCTTGCGAAAGGTCTCGTCGTCGAGTTTGCCGATGCGACTGGGCACGTGCTTGGCGGTGATATCGAGTGCAACCTTGGCCTGGAATAGGTTGGGGCCGATGCCGACCGTCGCCGTGATGCCGGTGCGTGCCAGGACCTCGTCGCGCAACATGCAGGCGAAGCCTTCCGCATCGGTGTGATAGAGGTCCAGATAGGGTGTCACGTCGATAAAGCACTCGTCAATTGAGTAGACGTGAATGTCTTGCGGACTCACGTATTCCAGATAGATGCCGTAGATTTGCGCCGACACCTCCATATAGTGCTGCATGCGCGGTACGGCCTTGATGTAGTCGATGCCGTCGGGAATCTCGAACAAACGGCAGCGGTTATGTATCCCGAGGTCTTTCATGGCCTGCGTGATAGCGAGACAGATGGTCGTGCGCCCGCGCGATTCGTCGGCAACGACCAGGTTGGTGGTGAGCGGGTTAAGCCCACGGTCAACGCACTCGACGCTAGCGTAAAACGTCTTGAGGTCGATGCAGATATAGGTGTGACGCTCGTGCCCCACGCGTCCTCCCATCAAACACATGTTCTTATCGAATACATGTTCGATAATAGCCGCTCGTCCGGACACCGTCAAAACCTGTCCCTTTTTGGCAGGTACGGTCGTGCGGCCGCATCGGGTTTTAACGCAGCTCTAAAGAGTGCGAAACAGCTCGGAAAACCTCGCTTCGTAGCATGAGCCTAACGATCGATACCACCATAAAGCACGGAAGGGTTGTGGGGATAATGGTCAACTATGGGTTTGGTATGCCGACGCGCCTTGTTGCGGATGGAGACGTGGCTCGCTGGTGCGGACGATTGGTCGCTCACTACGGTGGCACCAAGGCGCTGGTCGTGCTGGGCGGTGACAAGCATACGCGCGATGAGCTCGTCTCGGCGGCACTCGGCTCGGTTGATCGAGCTCTGCTCGAGCGCGTGCTTTTCCGCTGCGGCTCGGTTGGCGATGGGGGAGACGAGCTGATCGACGAGGCCGTGGCCCTGGCGACCGACGAGGGCGTGGACTTTGTCCTGGCGATCGGCGATGCCGATACTGCCGGCTTTGCGCGCGAACTCGCGCGTCGCATGGCGGCGCTCGATGCCGGCGAAGACGGTTTTGTTCCTTATGGATGTATTGTCTCGGAGGGCAAGGTGCCTGCCGTCGTGGGAGCCGGCGAGGTTCCCGTTTTTGCCATTATCGCTCCCGAACTGCTGGAGGGCATCGGGTCTCCTCTGCGTGAGTTGCTCGGTAGCGTGTGCGCCGCGGCCTAATACCTGCCAGGAAGGGGCAGGTTTTTTTTGGTTGGTAAAGCGTTTGACCTGCCAAAATAAACCTGTCTCTTTTTGGTCGGTCGCCGTTTGGGGGCGGATTGGCAACGCTCGCTGATTACGGTCTTGACCTGCGCTAGAATAGGGTTATCTGATTATCCGGGCGCATGGAGATATGCGCCCGTATGTTGAGGAGGACTTTATGGCAACTGTTGCCGCACCTATCGACGCTACGTCGACCGCCGCTTGGAAGGCGCTCGAGGCCCATCAGGAGAAGCTCGAGGCCGAGGGTATCGACCTTAAGGCATGGTTCGCTGCCGATGCAGAGCGCGTGAACAAGCTGAGCTTTGACGCCGGCGACCTGCACTTCGACCTGTCCAAGAACCTGGTGACCGATGAGACCGTCAAGCTGCTGTGCGATCTTGCCCGCGAGGTGAAGCTCGAGGAGCGCCGCGACGCCATGTTCTCCGGCGAGCACATCAACACCACCGAGGACCGCGCTGTTCTGCACACCGCACTGCGCCGTCCGGCAAGCGAGAAGGGCCAGCTCATCGTTGACGGCCAGGATGTCGTCGCCGACGTGCACGAGGTCCTCGATCGCATGTATGCCTTCGCCGAGCGCGTGCGCTCCGGTGAGTGGAAGGGCGTAACCGGTAAGAAGATCGAGCACCTGGTGTCCATCGGCATCGGTGGCTCCGATCTGGGCCCGGTCATGGCCTACGAGGCTCTGCGTCCCTACGCCGACGCCGGTATCGACTGCCGCTACATCTCCAACATCGACCCCAACGATCAGGCAGAGAAGCTCCGCGGCCTCGATCCCGAGACCACGCTCGTGATTATCGTCTCCAAGACCTTCACCACGCTCGAGACCCTCACCAACGCTCGCGAGGTCAAGACCTGGATGCTCGAGCAGCTCAAGGCTCAGGGCGCCATCGACGGTTCCGATGAGCAGAACGCCGAGGCCGTGGCAAAGCACTTCGTCGCCGTTTCCACCGCACTCGAGAAGGTCGAGGCCTTCGGTATCGACCCCGCCAACGCCTTCGGCTTCTGGAACTGGGTCGGCGGCCGCTACTCCGTCGACTCCGCCGTGGGCCTGTCGCTGATCGTCGTGCTCGGCCCCGAGCGCTTCCAGCAGTTCCTCGAGGGCTTCCACGCCATCGACGAGTACTTCTGCAACACGCCGCTCGAGAGCAACGCCGTCGCACTGATGGGCCTGCTCAACGTCTGGTACGTCAACTTCTTCGGCTCCAAGAGCCACGCCGTGCTTCCGTACTGCCAGTATCTGCACCGCTTCCCGGCCTACCTGCAGCAGCTGACCATGGAGTCCAACGGCAAGCACGTCCGCTGGGACGGCAGCGCTGTGACCTCCGATACCGGTGAGATCTTCTGGGGCGAGCCCGGCACCAACGGTCAGCACGCCTTCTACCAGCTGCTGCACCAGGGCACCGTGGTGGTCCCGGCCGACTTTATCGCTTTCGCCAACACTGCCAACCCCGCAACCGACAGCGGCCAGGATGTCCACGAGCTGTTCCTGGGCAACTTCCTGGCCCAGACCAAGGCGCTCGCCTTTGGTAAGACGGCCGACGAGGTTCGTGCCGAGGGCACGCCCGAGCAGATCGTCCCGGCCCGCTGCTTTGAGGGCAACCGTCCGACGACCTCGATCTTCGGCGACACGCTGACCCCGTTCGCGCTCGGCGAGCTCATCGCCCTGTACGAGCACATCACGTTTGTCGAGGGTACGGTCTGGGGCATCGATTCCTACGACCAGTGGGGCGTCGAGTTGGGCAAGCAGCTTGCCAAGCAGATCACCCCTGCCTTCCACGACGATGCCGCCAAGGCCGAGCAGGACGCTTCGACCCAGGCGCTCATCGAGTTCTACCGCGCTCACCGCAAGTAGTCGCTGCTGTTAACGCATCGCGCCTTATAGTCAGGGGCCCGTATCCTATCGGATGCGGGCCCCTTTGCTTTGCCGTGGTCCCGGGGCGCACGGGCTTTTGGAACATCGCCGGGGCGTCGCGCGCTGCGAGAACCCTGCGCCTAGATCTCGGCCTCCGCATGGCCTCGCTGCGCCTCGGGCAGCTCCCGTAGAGCGGATGGTCTTCGAGCCTAAAGCGCTCGACCTGTTCGGGAGTGCGACCGCGTACAAAGAGCCACGAGCGATCAATCGGCGTCGCCATGAGCGTGCTGGGCAGCGCGTCGGCGCGGTCGGAAAACACCCGGGCACTCTCGGGATCCTGGAACGCCAGCACCAGATGCGTGTCGCAGTTGCCCATGATGGAGCGTGCGCGTGCCTCGCCATAGAGCGCATCGAGCTGGTTGGTCGACTGCAGCAGCAGCGTTGCCCAGATGTTGCGGCTTCGGATAATCGAGAGCACGTTGTCGATCTGGGGGATCTGCAGATTTGCGAAGTCATCGAGCATAAAGCGCACGGGCACGGGCAGGCTGCCGTCGGGCTGCCTATCGGCCTCACGAATGAGGCCCATAAACGCCTGCGAAATAAAGAGGCCGGTCAGCGGATCGAGATTGCGGTCAATATCGCTCACGGTTACAAACAGGGCGCAGAGGGTGTGTCCCATGGAAGCGAAGTCCACCTGATGGCACTCACGATAGAGCTGTGCCGCACCGTCGAATCCCAGACACATGACCTTTTCGGCAAGGATGCCGACGATGCTCGCGTGCATGCGCTCGGCATTTTGCGTAATGGCGTAGCGCCGCCATAGTGAGAGGGCATAGCTTTGGGGGTCGGTCGTGATCAGGTCGTCAAACAATCGACCCGTGGCACCGTCCTGCAGGTGCTCGATCAACTTGATGACCGAGCTGATCGTCTGCTCGTCGGCGGGCAGCTGTTCGGTGACGTAGGCGATAAGACACGACAGCAGGTTTGCCGCCGCATGATCCCAAAAAGGCTGGTTGTTGTCCTCGATGGGGCAGATGGCCTTTGCCACCGAGAGGATGTCCTGCTGGTTGGGCCTGCCGTCCGCCTTGCGGCGAATGTGCCTCAGGGGGTTGTAGCCGCAGCGCTCGATGTCGGGCGCAAGGGCCGGGACGGTGTTGAGGTCGGCGAAGTTGAGACATTGCACGCAGTAACCGTGGGCTGCCAGCACGGGTCCCACTTCGCGACAGAGCGTGCCTTTGGTGTCGAGCACGATGTAGCTTGCGTTCATTTGCAGCAGGTTGGGCTTGAGGACGTTTCGGGTCTTGCCGGCTCCCGAGGGGCCGATTACAAGTGCGTTGTTGTTGAGTCCCGTTTGGCGGCTGTCGCAGGAAAGCGTTCGATCCTTGGCGAGGATGGTGGACGATGCGGACTCAGATGCGGCGAGGCGGCTGGCGAGGTTAGACATGGGCGACCTCCTTGGTGGTCGAGAGGATTTCGTGGGCAAAGCCGAGCTCGACGGCGCGCTCGGCCGAAAGGTAGGTGTCTTTTGCAGTGAGGGACTGGATGCGCTTGGGCGTGAGGCCGCTGCGGTCCGAGAGGATTTGCGTGAGGGTCTTGCGGGTCTGCATGAGACGCCGGCTGGTTTCCTGCAGCGTAAGTGCCGAGCCGCCTGCCCCCTGGGGGATCAGCGGGTCGTGAATCATGAGCTCTGCATGGGGCGCCATACGGCGATCGTCGCCGCCCATAAAGATCACGGCGCCCATGGACGCGGCGAATTCCAGGCAGACGGTGCGGATGGGGCACGATGCGAGGCGCATGGCGTCATAGATCGCAAGACCCGATCGCACGCTTCCGCCGGCGCTGGCGATAAATATGGTGATGGGGCGGCTGGGGTCGGTGGCATCGAGCAGGCGGATCTGCTGGCATAGGTCGTGGGCCATCGGGGTTTCGATGTTTCCCATGACGGAGAGCTCGCGACGGGCGAGCATCTCATCGTAAATGCTGGTGAGCGTGATACCTCGGGCGGATTCACGCATGGTGAGGGGGCTGATGATGGGGGAATGATTGGTGTCCATGAGGACTCCTTTCTGTTGGTGGTGTTGTGAAATAGAGTCGCTGCCCACGGAGGGGCTGGCGGGCTACAGGGTTCGTCCGAGCCTGAGATCGAGCTCGGTTGTGGGGCAGGCTGCCTGTCCGTGCGGCTCGCAAGCGCCAAGGGCTCCAAAGCGATGGAGCGTTGCGACGGGCGTGGTGTAGGCGAGCCGCAGCTGATGCTCGACAGGGGCACATCCGTCATTTTTGTAATGAGCCGCGTAGTACTGTGCGATGCTGGCGTTCATCTCGCTGCCATTGCGATGGCGCTCAAACTGGCGTCTGCAGGTCTCGATGATCTTTGCTACCGACTTGGGTGCCGTCGCGGGAACAAGGGCGAGATAGCCCTCAAATAGCTCGTTGATGCTTAGGAGGCACAGCAGGTCGATCAGCGTCCTTATGGCTGCCCCCTCGGCGGAAAAGTGCGCGGTCATGCGGTTATATCGGTTGCGGTCGACGATGGCCGCATGGGGTCTTGGAGTTTTCTGCCCCGTGGTCCCGGGCTTTTGCCGCGCCTGTGTATTGAGCTCGACGTTGCAGCGCTTGAGGCCGTCCAACGGAAGGAACAGTGCGGTGCGCAGGGTGTTCCGCTTGCTTTCGAGTTCATGACGCTCGTCGGGTTCCCATTCGAGCTTGAGTTTCGTGTCGAGCGCCGTAAGCATATGGGCTAGGCAGCCTACGGTAAGAACGTACGAATCGTTGTCGCGTTTTGGGGCATAGGGGTCTGTCAGCTTGCGAATGTCGGGGTCGCCCATGATCTTTGTGCAGCGCTTCAGCAGTTGAGGGTGGTCGGCCAAGATTGTCGCGAGCGGTAGCGACGCGTAGTTCTTGATGGTCGCGGCGGCAAAGGCGGCGTCATATTCGTTTGCATATGCTCGCTCAATGCGGGCATCCAGAATGCTTTTCTTATCGCCGTCTTCAGCGTGGTGGTTTGTCATAGCTTCTCCAATCGGTTGATGTTCGTGCTGTTTGTTGATGTGTTGGTTGTCGTGAGTGATGTGCTTGCCGTGGGTGATGTGCTGACGTTGGGGTGCTATGCGGTTTTCAATGAGCCCGTGAGGCAGTTGCTGCAGGGGCGGGATGGAACGGCCCATGCAAGGCGGAAGGCATCGTGCTCAAAATCGAGACAGCAATGCCCTGGGTGCCTCACATATGGCAGTTACCTCATTAAGTTGTCATTGCGTTTGGGGTTGTACTTTGCCGATCTTCCTTCTCTTACACGCTAAAACTCAAACTTCATATGCTCGATCTACTTAAAACCGCAACGGCGGTCTTTTATCAACTTATATGTCGGAACGCGTCTTTGCAAGTACTTTTTTGCGTTTGTTTCAAATGGGGTGGTTTTGCAACCGTCATACGCGTGCTGTGCGAACGTGCCCCGGCTCGGATAAGATAGTGCGCGATAAAAAAGATGCAAGGAGGCATATATGGCAATCAAAGCCATCGCGATGGATATCGACGGTACGCTCACCAACGATCAGAAAGTGATTAGTCCGCGCACGCGCGAGAAGCTGCTCGCGGCGCAGGAGTCGGGCATTAAGCTCATTTTGGCTTCGGGCCGTCCCGCATGGGGACTGCACGCCTTGGCGCAGGAGCTCGACCTTCAAAACCATGACGGTCTGCTAGTCGCCTTTAATGGCGCGCATGTGGTCGACGCTCAGACCGATGAGGTCCTTTTTGACCAGGCCATGCCGGCTGACGAATTGCATCGCCTGATTGATCACCTGCGTAATTTTGACGTGATCCCTATGATTTCGCTCGGTCGTGATTTGCACGTCGAGGACTCGTACCATTGCATGATCACGCTGCCTGACGGCTCGCAGAAGAATATCGTTAAGTACGAGCGCGATGCGTGCGATCTTAAGATCCGCGAGGTGGAGAGCCTGCATGAGGTCGCTGATGCTTATCCCGTGGACAAGCTGCTGACGGCGGGCGATCCGGCCTACCTGCAGGCGCATTACGAGGAGATGTATGCGCCCTTTAAGCAGACGCTTTCGGGCATGTTTACGGCCGACTGGTACTTTGAGTACACGGCGCCCGGTATCGACAAAGCCCGTGCGCTCGAGGGTGCCCTGCCCAAGCTCGGCATCGATGCCAGCGAGGTCGTATCGTTTGGCGACGGCCAGAACGACAAGTCCATGATTGAGTGGGCCGGCACCGGTGTTGCCATGGGCAACGCCGTCGATGAGGTTAAGGCTGTAGCCCAGATGGTGACCGCCAATAACAACGAAGATGGTATTGCGGTGGCGCTGGATAAGCTGCTGGGCTAGAATCGCCGATAATGCATGGTTCGGGCGTCCGCTTGCGGGCGCCCTTTTGTTAGGGAGGGTGCCGTGTCCGCATTTCCGTTCGACGCCGTTATCTTTGACATGGACGGCGTCATTGTCGATACCGAGTATTACTACCTGGGCGAGACTGCAGCGTTTGCCAAGGAGCTTGGGCTTAATCTGACTCAAGAGGAGTTGAATGGGCAGGTCGGTACCTCGCATCAGTTCTTCCTGCATATGCTGGTCGATTGGTTTGAGCGCGCCGGTAAGGGGCATTTTACTGGCGAGGAAGCGTTGGCCCGTTGGGACGAGTGGGCGCATAAGCGTCCGCGCGACTATCAGGCTTTGATTAACCCAGGCGCCGTGGATACGATTCGAGAGCTGCCGCGCCGTGGCGTTCGCGTGGCGCTTGCTAGCTCGTCTCCGATGGATAGCATCGAGGAAGTGCTCAATGCGTGCGGGCTGTCGGATGCCTTTGAGTATGTGGTGAGCGGCGAGCAGTTTAAGGAGAGCAAGCCCGAGCCCGACATCTACCTGCATGCGCTGGACCTGCTGGGGCTGCCCGCGAATCGCTGCTGCTGCGTTGAGGATTCGGTGCCTGGCATCACTGCCGGCAAGCGAGCCGGCCTGGCAGTTATTGCCAAGCGCGAGGAACGCTTTGGCTTTAGCCAGGATGCCGCGGACAAGATTATCGACCAGCTGCCGGAGCTGCTGGAACTCGCGTAGATCCTGGGCGGTACTGCTGTCGCAACAGTGGTTCCGTTGGCATAAGAGAGAGGAGCGGCGTCATGGCGTTTAACGTAAGCGCACTGGGATTTGGCGACAACGTCGTCGACTGCTATGAGCATATTCACACAATGTATCCGGGTGGCAATGCGGTGAACTTTGCCGTATATGCCAAGAAATGCGGAGCCGCGCGCTCCGCGTATATGGGCATCTTTGGTAATGATGCTGCTGCTGAGCATGTGATTGCGAGTCTTGAGGATGAGGACGTTGAGCTTGCCAAATGCAAACAGCTCATCGGCGAGAACGGTGCGGCACGCGTTACTGTGGTTGATGGTGATCGTGTCTTTCTTGGCTCCAACGAGGGCGGTATCCGTGGCGATGCGCGCTATGTCCTCGATCGCTTTGACCTTTCGTACATGAAGCAGTTTGATGTGGTTCATTCGGGCAACTATTGCTTTACCGAGCGTGAACTTCCCAAGTTGAAGGCCGCGGGCATCACGGTTTCGTTTGACTTCTCGGACGATTCGACCGACGAGTACTACGAGCAGATTGCTCCCTACGTTGACTTCGCGTTCTTTAGCGCGGCAGACGCTGCGAGCGAGGATGAGATTCGCGAGCGCCTTGCCTGGTTGAAGGGCTTGGGCCCATGTTTTGTGTCCGCAACGGCTGGCGCTGAGGGTTGCATTGCCTATGACGGCGAGCGTTACTATCGGCAGCATGCCAAGCCCGTGGCAGACATGAAGGACACCATGGGTGCGGGCGACTCGTTCCTGACTTCGTTCCTGATGTGCTATCTCGATTCCGCCAAGCGTGGCGAGGATGGTGCTGAGGCCATCGAGCGCGCACTCGACTTTGCGGCGGGGTTTGCTTCGACCGTATGCGGCATGGAAGGCTCCTGGGGCCATGGAGCGCCGATTTCCGAATAGGTGAGAGCAGTCCCGGTGAGTCGAATTGTCGCCTCCCTGGGACCCCGTGGGCAAAAAATGCCAAATATGAGTACTGTCACTAATTTAGTAACAGCGAAAAATAGCTTTTGAGGGCCTAGTTGAGTGCCTGCGGCCGATTAAAACCTGCTAAATATGGCTTTACCCATGCAAATAAGCCTTGATAATGAACGAATGTACATTATCAAGGCACTGTTTTGTTGCAAAATAATGTGACTAGCTTTGCAACAGTACTCATATTTGGCATTTTTTGCCCACCGGGGTCAGCGAAGGTCGAAAATGGAATGGGTATTTCCCAAAACAGCCGACTTGATGCTCTGCGTGTCGCATTTTTTGATTGCGGCAACGACTTCGGAGGTTCTCGCGAGCGAATCGACGAGTTGTCGCGCAGTGGTTTCCTTATTTTGCTCGGCTGGCGCATCGGTTTCGAGCAACAAGTGGTTGAGTGGAATCTGTCGTGCGTATTCGCGCCCGCGTTTGGTCGCAAGCATGCGTTCATTGATGGAAAAGAAGCTGCCTGCGTGGCGCGCACGGACGAGCTCATCCGAGGTACCGCTAAACCAGTGGAAGATGATGATAGGGGAGTTGGGATCGTCCTTTAGAAGGCCGCTCGACTCCAAAATGTCCAAGGCTGCCCCCGCCGCGCGAACGGCGTGAATGGACAGGACGCGCCCAGTGAGTGGGTGCTGCGATAGCGTCTGACAAAGCCGATCAAATGCCTGCGTCTGGATTCCTCCGGTGCCTGCAAAGCGTGACGAGAAGTCGAGTCCGACCTCGCCGATAAAGCGCTCTCGGCTGGCGAGCTCGCAAAGCAGGTCGACCTCGGCGGCCCCACATCGGCCATCGGCAATCCACCAAGGGTGGAGGCCGACGGCCGCAATAACGTTGGGAATAATGCCGGCGCGTTTATTTGCCGTTGCGAAATCGCGCGGATCGACGCCGCAGTCAAAGAGCCCCAGTCCCATCGCTGCGGCTTCGTGGGCAACGGCGTCCGGGCTGGCCATCAGGTCGAGGTGACAGTGAGTATCAAAGGACTGCAGCTCCATCGCGGTGTGCCTTGCTAGTCCAGGCGCTGGCCGTCAGCGCGTACGCGTTCGGTACCGCGCCCGCTGATCTGGCGGATAACCTCGCCAGCGATCATCTGGCCCATGATGGGCGGCATAAAGCTCGCAGTTCCCAGCTCGGTGCGCTCGTGGATGTTGGAAGGGTCGCGGGGCTGTGTCTTAACCGATTCCTCGCAGCTAAACAGTACATGTAGGCTCTTGATTCCGCGCTTCTTACATTCTTTGCGCATAATGCGGCTCATGGGGTCACGTACCGTATCGAAGATGTCGGCAAAGCGGAGGCACTCGGGATGGAGCTTGTTGGCCCCGCCCATGGAACTAACCAAACGAATGCCTTGGTCCTGAGCATATTTGGCAATGGTGAGCTTGGCCGAGATGGTGTCGATGGCGTCGACGACGTAGTCGAGCTTGCCGCCCGTCTGCTCCAAAACGCTCGCGAAGAAATCATCGATGTTGTCGCTCAGCAGGTATTCGGTACGTTTGATAACGGTGGCGGCAGGATTGATATCGTGGATCATGGCTTCCATCACGTCAACCTTGCGCTTGCCGACGGTGCTATGAAAGGCGATGGCCTGGCGATTGATATTGCTGGGCGCGATGATGTCCTTGTCCAGAATGACGAAATGACCGATGCCGCCGCGGGCGAGTGCCTCGCAGCAGTTGGAGCCCACGCCTCCGCAGCCGAGCACCAACACCGTAGCATCGGCGAGCTTATCGAGTGCCTCGCGGCCCATGATGATCTCGAGCTTGGTGTCGCGTGTCTCGATGGCGGCTGCGGCAATGGTTTCGGTCATAAATATCCTCCGATGGGGAAGCAGGTCGTGTTTTAGCTATCGCCATTATAGGTATTATTACGATTCCATTTGAACCCTTGGGGTTTGTTGAAATGGGATCGGGATTCGCATAAGATAAAGCAGATGGCACCCGTTGCAGCGGGTTGGCCAACTCCCAAACACGTTTGTAGCGTGAGAAGTGGCCGTCTTCGCATTACGCGGAGGCGGCTATTTTTTTTGAGTACAAGATTAGACAGTTAGACAAACATCTAAATATCGAGTATAGTGTGCGCGTCATGAGAGATGATGAGAGGAGGTCTTATGCCGGGAGAGGGTTTTAAGGCGCTTGCCGATCCAACGCGACGGCGCATTTTGGAGTTGCTGCGCGAGGGCAATTGCACGGCCGGGGAGCTTGCCGAGCATTTTGACATCAGCAAGCCGTCGCTGAGCCATCACTTGGCGACGCTCAAAAACGCCGGGTTGGTGACCGACGAGCGCCATGGCCAAAACATCGTATACAGCTTAAACACCACCGTCATGCAGGATTTAATTGGCTGGTTTATGGGCTTTACAAACACGGAAGGTGATAAGGATGAATAACGAAAACAAGGGCATTCACCCCACGGGGGTATCGTCGCGCGTGTGGATTGCGCTGGTCGCTCTGTGCGTCGCCAATGTCGTAGCGCACCTCATGGTGATGCCGAGCTTGCCTGCGCAGATTCCCACGCACTGGGGAGCGAACGGCGCCGTCGACGGTTGGGGCCCTAGCTGGATGGCCTCCGCGCTCGGCGTGCTGCCTCTGGCACTTCTTGCAATGTTCTGCGTGGTGCCGCGCATCGATCCCAAAGGTGAGGCATATCGAACCTCGGGCAAGTTCTATCAGGGCTTCGTAATCGCCTTTACCTTGTTCATGTGTGCCGTAAGCTGGCTGGGAGAGCTTACGGTCTGGGGCGTGGTGCCGGCGGTCGGTTCGGTCAACGTGCTGATTTCCGGTGCTATCGGTTTGCTGTTCATCGGCGTAGGAAACTACTTGCCGCGTGTGAAGCAGAACTATACGCTCGGTATCAAGACGCCTTGGGCGCTTGCCGATCCCGAGAACTGGCGCCGTACGCAGCGCTTTGGCGGTGCCTGCTTTATGGTGCTGGGTGTTGGCCTGATTGCGATGGGCGTGGCAGGTGCGGTGCTTTCGAATGAAGTCGTCGCCGCGGTGATTGCGGTTCTGGCGTTTGGTTCGGTCGGAGCCGTCTACGTCTACTCGTATCTGCTGTGGCGCAAATCTCAGCGAGCCGTTCGCTAAGGTTGCGGAAAACTAGCGTACGCAGTTCATAGTATGTTCCGGGGGACTTTTCCCAGGTAGTATTAGGGGGTATGGGCAACCATGCCCCTTTTTTCGTTAAGTTTCAGAGCTGGTTTTCTCATTTCGTTTCCACTAAAGCGAATCAAGAACAGGGAAACAGCAGGTAGAAAGGATAAAACAGGCATATGGCGGAGTTTATCTACCAGATGTATCAGGCTCGCAAGGCCCATGGCGACAAGGTAATCCTTGACGACGTGACCCTGAGCTTCTACCCCGGTGCCAAGATCGGCGTCGTGGGCCCCAACGGTATGGGCAAGTCGACCCTGCTCAAGATCATGGCCGGCATCGAGGAGGTCTCCAACGGCGATGCCAGGCTTACCCCCGGCTACACCGTGGGTATCCTGCAGCAGGAGCCGCCGCTCGACGACGACAAGACCGTCATCGAGAACGTGCGCATGGCATTTGGCGACATGATCGCCAAGGTCGATCGCTTCAATAAGATCGGCGAGGAGATGTGCGACCCGGATTGCGACATGGACGCCCTCATGGCCGAGATGGGAAAGCTCCAGGACGAGATCGACGCCGCCGACGGCTGGGATATCGATTCCAAGCTCGGCCAGGCCATGGACGCCCTGCAGCTGCCCGATTCCGACATGCCGGTCAACGTGCTTTCCGGCGGCGAGCGCCGTCGCGTGGCCCTGTGCAAGCTGCTGCTCGAGGCTCCCGACCTGCTGTTGCTCGACGAGCCCACGAACCACCTGGACGCCGAGTCGATCCTGTGGCTCGAGCATTTCCTGCACAACTACCAGGGTGCAGTGCTGGCCGTCACGCACGACCGCTACTTCTTGGATAACGTTGCCGAGTGGATCTGCGAGGTCGACCGCGGCCACCTTTATCCTTACAAGGGCAATTACTCCACGTATCTGGAGACCAAGGCCGCCCGTATCGAGGCTCAGGGTAACCGCGATGCCAAGCTCGCCAAGCGCATGGAGGCCGAGCTCGAGTGGGTACGCAGCTCGCCCAAGGCTCGCCAGGCAAAGAACAAGGCCCGTCTGGCTCGCTACGAGGAGATGGAGGCCGAGGCCCGCGCAAGCCAGAAGCTCGACTGGACCGATATCCGCATTCCCGTCGGCCCGCGTCTGGGCAACAAGGTTCTCGAGGCCCATCATCTGCACAAGGAGTTCGATGGCCGCGTGCTCATCGATGACCTTTCGTTCACCCTGCCGCGTAACGGCATCGTGGGCGTCATCGGCCCCAACGGTGTGGGCAAGACCACGCTGTTCAAGACCATCGTGGGCCTGGAGCCGCTGACTTCGGGCGAGCTCGAGGTGGGCGAGACCGTCAAGATTTCTTACGTCGACCAGAACCGTTCCGGCATCGATCCCGATAAGAACCTGTGGGAGGTCGTCTCGGACGGCCTGGACCACATGATGGTCGGCGAGACCGAGGTTCCGAGCCGCGCTTATGTGGCGAGCTTTGGCTTTAAGGGCCAGGACCAGCAGAAGCGCGCTGGCGTGCTCTCCGGCGGCGAGCGCAACCGTCTGAACTTGGCGCTTACGCTCAAGCAGGGCGGCAACCTGCTGCTCCTCGACGAGCCCACGAACGACCTCGACGTCGAGACGCTGTCCTCGCTCGAAGCGGCGCTGCTCGAGTTCCCGGGCTGCTCGGTGGTCATTAGCCACGATCGTATGTTCCTGGACCGCGTCGCCACGCACATTCTGGCGTGGGAGGGCACCGACGAGAATCCGGGCAACTGGTATTGGTTCGAGGGCAACTTCGAGGCCTATCAGGCCAACCGTATCGAGCGCTTGGGCGAGGACGCAGCCCAACCGCATCGTATCCACCGCAAGCTGACGCGTGACTAGGTTTATTGCTGGTTTGGTTACGTAACATCAACAAATAAAAACGGCTCAAATCCTGATTTGGATTTGAGCCGTTTGTCGTTACTGCTCGGGCTCTTCGACTTTATCGATGGCCCAGGCGGCTCCAAGGCCGCCGGTGGTGTTGCGGCGGATGCGCACGGTGACTTCGCGGCG
>ENA-OUPO01000521-OUPO01000521.1-human-gut-metagenome-genome-assembly--contig:-NODE-521-length-16252-cov-53.3674_pt1 | contig 16252 bp, 20 predicted proteins | sample MGYA00237940_ERZ548809 | MGnify/ENA primary metagenome ERZ548809 (study PRJEB26490, sample SAMN05194695) | human gut metagenome | biome: terrestrial biome; feature: human-associated habitat; material...
GGCATCTGCCGCACCTCGCTCGCCGTATCGGCACTTAGAATTATGCGGTATTGCCTTATCTGTAGGGAACGGTCTTGACCGTTCCGAAACACTGCTTTATACGTCATAACAGGTTTTACCGCAAAACAAAATGACCCCCACAGCCAGCGCTGCGGGGGTCATGAACTTTTATGGGGAAATATTACTTGGTGCCGAAGATGCGGTCGCCTGCATCGCCTAGACCGGGGATGATGTAGCCGTTCTCGTTCAGCTTTTCATCCTGTGCGGCAACATAAATGTCAACATCGGGGTGTGCTTCGTGCAGGGCTTTCAGTCCTTCGGGGGCGGCAATCAGGCCAATGAACTTGATATGCTTGGCACCGCGCTTTTTGATCTGGCCAATGGCGTCAATGGCGCTGCCGCCGGTAGCCAGCATGGGATCCAGAACAAAAACATCGCGCTCGGCAATATCCTTGGGCAGCTTGCAATAATATTCCACAGGCTCCAGGGTCTCCTCATTGCGGTACAGGCCAATGTGGCCGACCTTTGCAGCGGGGATCAGGGTCAGCATGCCGTCCACCATGCCCAGACCGGCGCGCAGGATGGGAACCAGGGCCAGCTTGCGGCCAGCCAGCACATGGGTGCGAGCCAGAGCAATCGGGGTTTCCACTTCAACTTCCTCGGTGGGCAGGTCGCGGGTGGCCTCATAGCACAGCAGGGTGGCAATTTCGCTGACCAGATCACGGAACTCTTTGGTGCCGGTGTTGCGGTCACGCATCAGGCTGATTTTGTGCTGGATCAGGGGATGGTCTACAATTTTAACAACGCTCATGGCAGATTCTCCTTACAAGATAAAAATTCATCGGATACAATGCAAAGCCTGGTCCCAGGCGGGGTACAACAGTGGGGGAGCCTTAAAGGGTTTCCAGCGCCATCATCTTGTCAATGCGCTTCTGGTGGCGGCCGCCCTCAAATTCGTGGTCCAAAAAGGCGTCAACGATCTGGCAGGCGAGGCCGGGGCCCACAACGCGGCCGCCCAGGCACAGGGTATTGGCGTTGTTGTGGCGGCGGGTGTACTCGGCGCTGAACGGCTCCGAGCAGCAGCAGGCGCGGATGCCCTTGATCTTGTTGGCGCACATCGACATGCCCACACCCGTGCCGCAGCACAGGATGGCGAAATCGCTGCTGCCATTGGTCACAGCGCCGCAGGTGGCGGCGGCATAATCGGGATAGTCACAGCTGGCGGTGCTGTTGGTGCCAAAGTCGCGGTAGGCAATGCCGCGCTCTTCCAAATGCTGTTTGATGGCCTCTTTCAGCTCATAACCGCCGTGGTCAGCACCCAGGGCAATCGGTTTTTCAAATTGTACAGCCATAATCAAGATCCTTTCAATTCGTGGCGGATTGTTGGGCGGCTTCGCGCTCGGCGCGCTCACGCTCAGCCTGGCTTAAACGGTGATAATCCGGCAGCAGCTCTGCGGGGGAAACGCAGGTGCCCGCATCCCACATGGCTTTGCCCGCCAGGGCAACCCCTGCGCCGCGCAAAACGCGCAGCGGCTGGGGGCAGGGCAGAATGCCAGGCTGGTCTTTATATGTATTGTAGCACAATGCGGCACCATCGCCAACAAAAATCAAAGGCTTTTTGCACTCTTTTACAAAAGTTTCCAGCGCAGTGACCGGTTCGGCGGCGTCCGGGGTCAGCCGGGCGTGGGTGGCAAGGTCAAACCCGGCCCAGTACACCTGGCCGCGGCGGGCGTCCTGTGCGCCAATCACAGTGCCTTCCCCGCACACGCCGTAAGCCAGGGCAGCCATGGTGGAAACCCCGGCGCAGGGGGTGTTGGCCGCAAAAGCCAGCCCCTTGACGGCGGCAAGACCGATGCGCAGCCCGGTAAAGCTGCCGGGACCGTTGGTCACGGCGTACAAATCCAGCTGGGCGGGGGTCAGGCCGCAGGCTTTCAGGGCGGTATCCACCATGGGCAGCAGGGTCTCGCTGTGGGTCAGCCCGGTGTTGGAAGCCATCTCATATAATAAAGTATCGTCGCGCATCACAGCGACGGCGGCAGTTTTGCCCGCCGTATCAATGGCAAGAATGTTCATTCGGGGTCAGTTCTTCCTTTCCAAAAGGGCGTGGCGTCAAGCCCCAGGCCGGGTGATGGTAATCTTACGGGTGGTTTCATCCAGCCGGTCAATGTTAATATAAATCGGGTTTTCCAGCGCCAGCAGGTCGGCGCAGTTTTCGCTCCATTCCGCTGCAACCACAGCGCCCATATCCAGGTAATCATAAAAACCGGCGGCAGAAAGGTCCACTTCGGTATGGATGCGGTACAAATCAAAATGGGCAAAGGGCCGCGGGCCGCGGTAGTAGTTGACAATGGCAAAGGTTGGGCTGGAAACAGGGTCCGTGCAGCCAAGGCCCTCTGCAATGCCCTGGCAGAACGCGGTTTTGCCAGCGCCCAGCCCGCCGGTAAAGGCAATCAGGCTGCCGGGGGCAAGCTCTGCGGCAAGGCGGCGGCCCAGGGCCACGGTTTCATCCCGCGAATGGGTAATATATTCTTCCATACAGCAGGCCCTCCTACAAGTAAGCGGCTAAGTCAGCATATACTACTTTATTATACAACATCCAGCCTGCTTTGTAAAATATTTTTGTGTGGCGCGCCATAAAACGCCGCAAAGCGTGGCATATTGCACAGGAACGCGGTATAATAATCGGTAATACGAGCAGGAACCAATACCATTGCACAGGGCAATGTGCTATACTGGGAACAAGAAAAACAAAAGTGAAAGGTGGCAGGCCATTGCTGCAGCTGACACGCCGCTATTTGCGGCAGATCGACGGAATGTTTCTGGCGCTGTGCGCGGCGTGTTCGGTGCTCAGCGTGGTAACACTGGTTTCCATTGGGCATAACCAGCTGGGGTCCATCAACAAAGCATCGGTGCAGTTCATTGCCAGTGCGCTGGGCATCCTGTTGGCGCTGATCGTTTCCACGGTGGACTACCGTGCGCTGGCCCATGCCTGGCCGCTGCATGCGGTGCTGGCCTGGGGTATGGTGCTGCCCACCCTGCTTTTGCACAACGTCCGCCTGGGCTTTTTAACGGTGGGGTACGATGCCGGCGGTACTTCCAACTACAGCTGGTACCGGGTGGGCGGCATGACTTTCCAACCGGCGGAACTGGCCAAAATCAGCTTTGTACTGACCCTGGCCCTGCATCTGAACCATGTGCGCGGCCGGGTGAACAAGCCGGCCAATTTGCTGGCGCTGGCGGTGCATGTGCTGCTGCCGGTGCTGGCCATTCACATCCAGGGCGATGACGGCACGGCGCTGGTATTTTTGGGCATTGGGCTGGTCATGGTGTTTGCGGGCGGTATTTCCGGCTGGCTGGTGGCTGGCGGGCTGGCCGCTGCGGGCGGTGGTGCGGCCCTGCTGCTGAAACTACGCCCGGGTCTGCTGAAAGGCTACCAGGCCAAGCGTATTTTTGCCGTGCTGGACCCCGAAAACCCGGCTCTGGCCGATATCGCTTACCAGCAGAACAAGGGGGCTATGGCCATCGGAACCGGCGGATTGACCGGAACCGGCCTTTGGGGCGAGCATGTGTTTGTGCCAAACTCCTGGAATGATTTTATCTTCAGCTACCTGGCCAACGCGATGGGTTTTGTGGGGGCGGTAACGGTTCTGCTGCTGTTGCTGGGCATCTCGGTGCGCATTCTGCTGGCAGCGCTGCAAAGCACGGATGCTTTGGGCCGCTATCTGTGCGTGGGCATCTTTGCCGCACTGTTCTGGCAGTGCATCATCAACCTGGGCATGAATTTACAGGTGCTGCCGGTCATCGGGGTCACGCTGCCGTTCTTCTCGGCAGGCGGGTCCAGCGTGGTCATGGTGTATTTGTGCGTGGGGCTGGTGCTGGCGGTATCCCGCAAGAACCGCCGCAAAAAGCTGGCGGTGCCCATTGAGCTGGAACAGGTTTGACACCGGCAAACGGACGCACTAAAATAGAAAAAGGCACTGCGGTAAGCGGTTGGCCTTTGGACGAAGAGCTTAGGAAACTTAGTAAACTAAGAACCGCCACTTGACCCGGTGGAGGTTCTTGCTTTTCACAGTGACCGTTGCGCTGCTGCCGCAATTCGACCGCCTGTGCAAGACAAAACAATAAGACAGACAAAATAAAGCCGGTGTACCGTAAGATGAATCAAACGGTACACCGGCTTTTACAGTGTCAGGCTTCCTCTTTTTTACTGGGGCTGCACAATGCGGGAATCAGGCAGATGGCTGCCGCCGCTACCAGAATATACACGGTGCGGGCCGCCCAGCTTGTCTGGCCGCCCAGCAGCCAGGCAATGATATCCAGCTTCCAAATGCCCACAAAGCCCCAGTTCAGCCCGCCAATGATAGCCAGCAGCAGGCAGATTTTTGAAAGAACAGAATTGCACATGTTGGAAAACACTCCTTCCTATAACGGAAGTATGCCCATGCCGCGGTGTGTCTATTCGATTTTCTGCCACCGGGCGGAAGCTTGGGCAAAAACAGCACCGCACAGCAGAAGGGCGGTGGGGTTGGTCGTCAGGTGGAAGGGCTGAACTTCCATATAGGCGTAAGCCAGCATGGCAAACAGGCAGCAAACCTCAACCCGGCGGCCCTGTTTGGCGTGACCCCACAGGGCGGCGGCAAACAGAATACCCAGCAGCACGGCGACCACCGGACCAAACTGAAACAGTGCAAAAGCAAAGCTGTTATCTACTGTGGGCCAGTTGAACACCTGCCCTGCAATTTTGACATCCAGCAGGCGGTAGGCCATCCAGGTCAGCGAGATGCGGCAGGTGAGCAGGGAGTCCAGCTTTGCCAGCCATGCGGGGCCGATATCATTGTTCCACGGTCCCACCTTGATGACCAGCAGCGGCAAAAGGTAACTGACCGCCGCCGTAAGCCCCACCATACCGGCGCAGGTGCCGGGCCACCAACGGGGTACACTGTGCCCGGCGCGCAGGCGGCAGAACACCAGTCCAACGGCCAGCGCCAGCGTGCACAGCGCAGCGCTGCGGCTGGCGGGCCCCACCAGCAAAAACACGCCGACGGCAAATACCAGCAGGCAGTCCACCCAGCGCACCTTTTGGGCACGCAGCAGGGCATAGGCCAATACCAGGCCGAACACCAGTCCGCCGAATGTGTTGGGGTGGCCGTAGCCGTAAGTGCCGCGCAAAGCGCCCATCCGCTCGCTGGTCAGGTCCGGGGCAACGATCCCGGCAAAGTGCAGTGCCAGCACCACCGCCATGGCGGCACAGCCGCTGGCAAAATAGACCTGCAGCGGGCGGCACAGGGGAATATCCTTGGCGGCAAGCACCGCCACCACAATGCCGATCCACCAGATGTTCTGGCTGTTGAAATAGACCCAGCGGGCAATGAAATACAGCGCTCCGCCAGCCAGCAGCTCCCGCCAGGTGTAGCGGGTGCCGAACAAAATCTTGGCACCAAAGCACAGGAACGCGAGCCATTCCAGCACGGGGCTCATCACGCCCTGCACCCACGCCCAGTTCTGGCGCGCCATGCTGTTGCAGAACACCACGCTGATCTCATACGCGGCCAGCCCGGCGGCAAACAGAATACGGCCAAGCTGCAGTCGCCATTCGGCCAGCTGCTGCCCAAATAACAGGTGCGGCGTGTTCCACAGGCCGTGCAACGCCCCGCGCAGCCCGCCGCCCCTGGCAAGGGCAAAAATTAGGTCAAAAACCGCTGCGGCAAAGAGCGCCAACAGCAGAAAATTAGCAAAACCAAACAAGGGATTCCCTCCTGAAAAAACGCATGGCCCTGTGTTTGACAAGGGCGGGTGCGGATGGTATGCTTCTATTATAAAGATTTTGGACGCAGCACACAAGGGGGCAAAGAATGACGGCACAACGCTATCAGGCAATTTTTGATTGGTTCCGTGCCCGCCCGGCGGCGCTGCGGGCGCTGGGATATGCACAAAAGATCAGCGTGCTGGGAGTATATCTGGTGTATGGCGCGGTGTTGGCCGTTACGCTCTGGCAGCGCAGCGGCCAGTTCTGGCGCGTGCTGGCGGTCCCGGCGGCGGTGTACGTTTTGGGCACGCTGCTGCGCGCGGCCATTAACCGCCCGCGCCCGTATGAGGCATTGAACTTTACGCCGCTGTTCCCCAAGGATACCAAAGGCCAAAGCATGCCCAGCCGCCACTGCTTTTCCGCCGCAGCCATTATGGCGGCGGCGTTTACCGTGTGGGTGCCGCTTGGCGTGGCCGCCTGCCTGCTGGCGGCGGTTGTGGCTGTGACCCGCGTGCTGACAGGGGTGCATTACCCCAGCGACGTACTGGCTGGCCTGGCCTTTGGCGCCGGGGCGGCTGTGATCGGCTTCCTTTTATAACATGAGGATGATAACTGTGAAACAATACAAAAAAATAATTGCTGCTGTGGCAGCTGCCGCAATACTGGCCCTGCCCCTGAGCGGGTGCAGCTTTAACGATGTGATGCTGTACCTGTACGGTGGTGACAGCTTTACCAAAGAGGAAGGCGAGGACTACCAGACCTATGACGGCGAAAACGGCATCAGTGTAACCTATGATGCCAATATCTGGAACGAACCCAGCATGTCGCAGGAGGATACCATTGGCATTACCACTGGCAACAAGCTGAGCTATACGGCAGTACTGCTGCAGGTATCGGATGTTTACACGGACTTTTTGGAAGAATCCGCCGCGGAATTGAACGAGGAAGCCCAGACCGTGCGGTATGACTTTGATTTGACCATCCCTGATGCAGAAACCGAGTCCGTCCGGTATGACTGCGGCACTTACCAGATGATCCTGGCCGAAGTGAACTATGACTGCGGCGTTACGCTGCATGTATCGGCAGCATCCCGCTCTGCCAGCTATGACCAGATCGTGGCGCTGCTGCAAAACGTGTACCCCACCGGTCACACGCCGGAAACGGCAGAATAAAAAGCAGCAGCCTTTTGCGGGCTGCTGCGGGTGGGAAAGGTTGGCTTGTAAAGGGGAAGTATGCCGTGTTCCGGGGTGAAATATCTGGCAAAGCCCCTATAAATGGGGTTCGGCACAAGTTTTGTAATACGCAACAGGACGAGGCTGTGGCGGGGTGAGGGCACCCCGCCCTACTGCCACTACAAAATCAGCGGATGAAATTGGTGCGGATGGTATTTTCTGCCTTGGGCGGCTCAATCCCTGCGGCTTTGCCTGCGGCAATGCACTTCAAGATCCAGGCCATGTTGTGGCCCAGGTTGCGCATGATCTGCATGCCCTCTTCGTCCAGGGCGGCCTGTTCGGCGTTGCTGCCGTGTACCATCGGCCAGTAGGTGGAGCTGATCAGCGGCATCTGGCAGAACTGGGGAACCTTTTCCAGGGCTTCCAGTGCGCTGGTGGTGCCGGCGCGGCGGGCGCTGGTAACAATAGCGGCGGGCTTTTGTGCCAACAGGCGGCCTGCGCTGTAGCCCAGCCGGTGCATGAAGCCTAGCATGCTGGCAGCGGCGGTGGAATAATGTACCGGAGCACCAAACACAATGCCGTCGGCCTTTTCCACCAGCGGCAGAACGTCAACGACTGGCCCGCCGAATACGCAGTGTCCGGCTTTGGCGCAGCCGCCGCAGCCCACACAGCCGCCCACCGGGACAGCGCCAATGTGGTAGATGGTGGTTTCGATGCCGTCAGCGTTCAAAGCCTTGGCAATCTCCTGCAAAGCAGCGTCTGTACAGCCATGTGCGTGCGGGCTGCCGTTGATAAGAAGTACGTTCATAATCGTTATGCCTCCGTTTTGAGAAAAAAGCTTTTGCTGCGGGGAAAGTTGGTGCACCGGGGTGCTCATACCCGGAACCGCCGATCCCCCTGTATAAACTATATTATAGCACGCCCAAAGAAATGTTGAAAACCCTGAAAGGGAAGAAGGTCAAACACCATGCCTGTAACCTGCACCAATTATAAATTGAAATGCGGCGGCTGCCCGCTGCTGAACCAGCCCTACCCCGACCAGCTCAAGCACAAGCAGCAGTTGGAACAACGCCTGCTGGGGCGGTTTGCCCCGGTATCTCCCGTGCTGGGGCAGGCAGAACCTTGGCATTACCGTAACAAGGCCATCGCCACCTTTGCCACCGGGCCGCGTGGACGACTGACATGCGGCATTTATGCAGCGGGCACCCACCGCGTGCTGCCGTATACGGACTGCTTGCTGCAGGATACCGTCATTAACCAGACCATTGCTGCTGTGCTGGAAGCCGCCCGCGCCTGCCGCTGGCCTGCTTTTGAGGAGGATCGCGGCACCGGTCTGCTGCGCCATGTGCTGGTGCGCCGCGGTAAAACCAGCGGTCAGGTGCTGGTGGTGCTGGTGACCGCGCAGGAAAACCTGCCCGGCAGCCGCAATTTTGTGAAAGCCCTGCGGGAAAAGGCCCCCTGGGTGACCAGCGTGGTGCAGAACTGCAATCCCCGCCGCACCAGCGCGGTGCTGGGCAGCGATGTGCGTACCCTGTATGGCCCCGGCAAAATTACCGATACGCTGTGCGGGCTGCAATTCGCCATTTCGCCCCGCAGCTTTTACCAGGTCAACCCGGAACAAACCGAAGTGCTGTACGCCAAGGCCATTGAGTTCGCTGCCCTGACCGGCAAAGAAACAGTGATCGATGCCTACTGCGGCATTGGCACCATCGGCCTGTGCGCGGCGGGCAGGGCAAAGCAGGTCATTGGCGTGGAGCGCAACCCGGACGCGGTGCGCAATGCCTGCGCCAACGCCGCAGCCAATAAGATCAACAACGCGCGGTTCATCTGTGCCGATGCAACCGATTGGATGCGCGCTGCGGCACAGCCCAACTCTGGCTTGCCGCACCCCGATGTTGTATTCCTGGACCCCCCGCGGGAGGGCAGCACCCCCGCCTGCATTGATGCAGTGGCTGCCATGAAACCCAAACGCGTGGTTTACGTCAGCTGCAACCCCGAAACTCTTGCCCGTGATTTGACCCACTTGACCCGCCGCGGATGGAAAGCATTAAAAATCCAGCCCGTGGATATGTTCCCCCACACGGAACACGTGGAGACGGTAGTTCTTTTGTCCCACAAAAAAGCCGATAGTTATATCCACATTGATGTGGAGTTTGGAGAGGGCGAGGGCAAGATTCCGGTAGATAGTATTGCTAAAAGAGCCGAAGCGTACAAGCCCAAAGAAAAAGTGACCTACAAAATGATTAAGGAGTACATAGAAGCGAAATACGGCTTCAAGGTACATACCGCGTATATCGCAGAGGTAAAGCGAAATTTGGGATTGCCGATGTATGATGCTCCTAATGCGGTAGAAGAATTGAAACAGCCGAGGAAACATCCGACACCAGAAAAGGTAGAAGCAATCAAAGATGCACTTCGTTATTTTGCAGTGATATAAAACGTTACTTACAATCGAATATTTCTTACATAGCCGTTTATTCATTTATTTGAGTAAGCGGCTTTTTTATCCCTATTTTTCGGAATAGGGATATTTTTTGTAGAAGGAGGAGGTTTATTTGAACACGCAAATCATCGCCATCGCCAACCAGAAAGGCGGCGTTGGCAAAACAACAACCTGTGCGAACTTGGGAATAGGTCTGGCACAGGTCGGAAAGAAAGTGCTTCTGATTGACGGGGACCCGCAAGGAAGCCTGACAATCAGCTTGGGAAATCCGCAACCGGACAAGCTGCCATTTACACTGTCGGATGCAATGGGCAAAATTCTGATGGATCAGCCTATACGCCCCGGAGAAGGTATTCTGCATCATGCAGAAGGCGTTGACCTGATGCCTGCGGATATTCAGCTTTCCGGTATGGAGGTTTCTTTGGTAAACGCCATGAGCCGTGAAACGATTTTACGGCAATATCTGGACACACTGAAGGGACAATATTCCCATATCCTGATTGACTGTCAGCCCTCGTTGGGGATGCTTACGGTCAATGCGCTGGCCGCTGCGAACAGGATCATCATTCCCGTTCAGGCGGAGTATCTGCCCGCCAAAGGGCTGGAACAGCTGCTCTCCACGGTAAACAAGGTAAAGCGGCAGATCAACCCCAAGCTCCAGATAGACGGTATCCTGCTGACGATGGTGGACAGCCGAACCAACTTTGCCAAAGAGATCTCCGCGCTCCTGCGTGAGACCTATGGCAGCAAGATCAAAGTATTCGGCACAGAGATTCCCCACTCTGTCCGGGCAAAGGAAATTAGCGCAGAGGGAAAAAGTATTTTCACCCATGACCCTGGCGGCAAAGTGGCAGAGGGGTATCGAAATTTGACGAAGGAGGTGTTGAAACTTGAAAAGCAGCGCGAAAAAAATAGAGCTGGCCTCGGTAGATGATCTGTTCTCCACCGAAGAAGACCGTCAGGATGCAAAGCTGGAAAAGATTCAGGAGATTCCGCTGTCTGAACTGCATCCCTTTAAGAACCACCCATTCAAAGTCAAGGATGACGAAGCCATGATGGAGACCGCTGACAGTATCAAGCAGTATGGCGTTCTGGTTCCGGCGATTGCTCGACCGGACCCAGAGGGCGGTTATGAACTGGTGGCCGGACACAGACGGCACAGGGCAAGTGAACTGGCAGAAAAAGAGACCATGCCGGTAATTGTCCGTGATCTGGATGATGATGCCGCCACAATCATTATGGTTGACAGCAATTTACAACGAGAAAGCCTGCTTCCCAGTGAAAGAGCATTTGCATACCGCATGAAGCTGGAGGCCATCAAACATCAGGGGGAACGCTCTGACTTAACTTCTCGCCAAGTTGGCGAGAAGTCGCAGACTTCTATTCAGCTTGTTGCAAGCCAAGCCGGTGAAAGCCAGAGGCAGGTGCAACGCTATATCCGCCTGACGGAGCTTATCCCCGAACTGCTGGATATGGTAGATGAAAAGAAAATCGCCATCAACCCAGCTTATGAGCTGTCTTTCCTCAAAAAAGAGGAACAGCGGGACTTGCTGGACGCGATGGACAGCGAACAGGCTACCCCCTCTCTCTCCCAGGCCCAGCGGCTCAAGAAATACAGTCAGGAGGGACATCTGACCCTCGATATGATGCGTGTCATCATGGGTGAGGAAAAGAAAAGTGATCTCGACAAAGTGACTTTCACCTCCGACACCCTGCGGAAGTATTTCCCCAAAAGCTATACGCCCCAGCGGATGCAGGAAACCATTATCAAGCTGCTGGAAGCGTGGCAGAAAAAGCGCCAGAGAGACCAGGAACGATGAAAGGAGCCGCCTATGAGGGATATTTCAGCCCGTGAGCTGAAAGGACACAACATTCTCGCCGTAGAGAGGTTTTGGGACGACACCCGCTGGATGATTGAGTTTTCCGTCCTGCGTCCCAGCACAGCTTACGGCAGCCCCGGAGAGGAAATGCGGCTGTTTTTGACCGAGGACGGGTATCAGGCCGCTCTGCAAAGCCAGCAGCGCCGGGAGATCAAGATCAAGCGTTACGCTCGTGTGATTGAGGGACATATCCTCGATTTCAAACCAAGAAAACGCCGCCGCTCATAAACCTATACAACGAAAGGAAAGGAATGACTATGTATACGGTAAAGGAAATTCAAGAAGCAATCCGGGAAGATTGCAAATCTCAGCATGACATGGATACAACGGATATTGACCGCGTGATGCAAACACTTCCTTTCACCCAGGAGGAGCCATTTACAGAGGCGCGTCCTCAAAAGCCGCTGTTTTGGCTCTATGCAAGAAAATTTGAAAAGTGTTGAACACCGCAATTCTTTGGAATGAGGATTGCGGTTTTTTTGTACCCCAAATTCGGAAGGAGTGAGGTCGATGGCCGTTTTTCGCATTGAACGGACCCGTGATTATACCGTGATGAGCAATCATCATTTACGAAATGCAAATCTGTCGTTAAAAGCCAAGGGGCTGCTTTCCATGATGCTGTCTTTGCCAGAGGACTGGAATTACACCACCCGTGGTCTTGCAAAGATTTGTAAGGAGGGCGTGGATGCCATAGGCGCTGCGTTGCGGGAATTGGAGGCTGCCGGTTACATTGTGCGGCACAAACTGCGTGACCGCCAGGGACGCATCAGTGATACGGAGTATGTCATATATGAGCAGCCACAGCCGAAGAACCCGGATACGCCCCAGCCGGATATGGCTTCACCAGATACGGAAAACCCGGATATGGTAAAACCGGATACGGAAAAGCCCGCAGAATTAAATATAGAGAAATCAAATACAGAAAAAACAATTACTTATGGATCAAGTACCGATTCTATTCCCTTCCGGGAGCCAGCGGCAGCACAGCTGCCGGAACGGAACGGAAGGGATGCGATGTCTGTCTCAGAGATGGAAAGTTATCGGGATTTGATTCTGGAGAACATCGAGTATGACCACCTGTGCCGGGAGTTTACCACCTATCGGGAGGACCTGGACGAGATTGTGGAGCTGATGGTGGAGACCGTCTGCGCCAAGCGGAAAACCACCCGGATCGCTGGCAGCGACTTCCCCCATGAGGTGGTCCGCTCCCGTTTTTTGAAGCTGGATTGCTCCCACATCGAGTTTGTCATGGAATGCCTGCGGAACAATACCACCGAAATCCGCAACATGAAGCAGTATCTGCTTGCGGTGCTGTTTAATGCGCCGACCACGATCAGCAACCACTACACCGCACAAGTCAACCACGATATGTACGCAGGCGGCTGGTAAACAGCCGCTTTTCTGCTACCCGAAAACACCGGGAGAAAGGATTTTGCCATGAAACGACCTCTTGCCTACATTACGGCTCCCTGGAGCAACAGCCAGTATGAGAACGCCGAGAACGCTGCGGTCTACTGTCGTCAGGTGTACGACGCCGGGTATTCGCCCATCTGCCCGGTGCTGTTCCTGCCTATCTTCCTCACGGACGAGATTCCCCAGGAACACAAGGACGGGCTGGATATGGCGCGGGACTACCTGCGCCGGTCCCATGTGCTGGTGGTCTGCGGCCACGGCATCGACGAGACCGTGAAGAATGACATTGCCACCGCCGAGCGTCTGCGGATCACCGCCACCACCCTGGACGGTATTCTGACCGTGAAGGGCCAGGGACGCGGGAAAGGAGGCGCACGCCATGCCTGAGCGTAAGACCGTGGGCCAGCTGATGGAGGAAATGCGCCTCAAAGCCGGGGCGCAGAACTACCACGGCCATGAGTACATGGATTTGGAGCGGTTTGCCGATGACACCCGGCACATGATTATCTTCGATGTGCTGACCGACGATTCCCCGGTGGGCTGGAAAGGTGAACGGACCCGCCTGTTTCTGACGGAGGCTGGATACCAGAAAAGCCTGGAGAACCAGGAAAAGGGCCACATCAAGATTCTCAGCCATGCCAAAGTGCGCCAGGGCCATCTGTACTATGACCGCTCCGACCAGCTGCGCTGAAAGGAGTCTGCCATGCTGAAATACCTGCTGCGGCGGCTGGTGGTCCCGCCTTAGTATCAAGTGCCACCCCTGCAAAATCCGTGGAAAGGAGGCGATGACCTATGCAGGAAGAAGTGGAAAACAGAACTTTGACGCTGGTTGTCAGTGGAACAAAGTTTACCGGCAGAATGTTTAAAGCTGCCATAAGCAAGTACATGGCACATCGCAAGGAAAAGAAGCTGGAAAAACAGAGAAGCCGTGATGCGCCGGTTGTTCCGCATGGAAAACAGACTGTGAAGCAGCTTGTCGGGCAGAATCAGGGAATATCCAACATTGAGATCACAGACCCCTCTATCAAGGAGTTTGAGAAAATCGCCCGGAAATATGGTGTGGATTATGCGGTGAAAAAGGACCGTAGCAGTTCTCCGCCAAAGTACCTGATTTTTTTCAAAGGCCGTGATGCAGATGCTCTGACAGCAGCTTTTACAGAGTACACCAACAAAAAGGTCAAAAAGGCAACGAAAACAGAGCGCCCGTCCGTACTGGCAAAACTTAACCAGTTCAAAGAGATGGTTAAAAATGCTGTGGTGGATCGCACCAAGCGAAAGGAGCTGGAACGATGAAAAAGACATTGGACATCAAAAAGCTCATTTTGCTGAATATGCCGTATATCCTGCTGGGGCTGTTTGCTACCAATTTTGGAGAGGCATGGCGAATGGCACAAGGGGCGGATGTTTCAGAAAAGTTTCTTTCGCTGGTTGCGGTTCTGCCTGGGGCGCTGCAAAGTTTCTGGCCAAGCCTGCATCCATTGGACTTGTTGGTAGGGCTGTGCTGCGGTGTTGGTCTGAGGCTGGCGGTGTATCTTAAAAGCAAGAACGCCAAGAAATATCGACATGGTTTGGAATATGGTTCGGCCCGCTGGGGAACCCGTGAGGATATTGCACCTTACGTTGATCCTGTATTTCAGAACAATGTGATTCTGACGAAAACGGAGAGCCTGACCATGAACAGCCGCCCCAAGGACCCCAAGACTGCCAGAAACAAAAATGTACTGGTGATTGGCGGCTCTGGTTCCGGTAAGACCCGATTCTGGCTGAAACCCAACCTGATGCAGATGCACAGCTCCTATGTTGTGACGGACCCGAAGGGAACAATTCTGGTGGAGTGCGGAAAAATGCTCCAAAGGGGTGCGCCCAAGCTGGGGAAGGACGGAAAGCCCATGAAGGATAAGCACGGCAAGGTCATTTATGAGCCGTACCGAATCAAGGTCCTAAATACCATCAACTTCAAGAAGTCCATGCACTATAACCCTTTCGCCTATATCCATAGCGAAAAGGACATCTTGAAGCTGGTAACAACGCTGATCGCCAACACCAAAGGCGAAGGCAAGGCCGGAGACGATTTCTGGGTAAAAGCAGAAACCTTGTTATACTGCGCGCTTATTGGCTATATCCATTATGAGGCTCCGGTGGAGGAACAAAACTTCTCCACCCTCATTGAGTTCATCAACGCCATGGAGGTCCGGGAGGATGATGAGGAGTTCAAAAACCCCGTGGATCTGATGTTTGATGCACTGGAAACCGAGAAGCCAAACCACTTTGCGGTGCGCCAGTATAAGAAATATAAGCTGGCCGCCGGCAAAACGGCTAAGTCGATTCTTATTTCCTGCGGTGCCAGATTAGCCCCATTTGACATTGCGGAGCTGCGTGACCTTATGGCCTACGATGAAATGGAACTGGATTTGCTGGGAGATCGCCGCACGGCCTTGTTTGTTATCATTTCCGACACGGACGATACGTTCAATTTCGTGGTGTCCATCATGTACACCCAGCTTTTCAATCTGCTTTGTGACCGTGCAGACGATCAATGCGGAGGTCAGCTAAAGTATCATGTACGGCTGCTGCTTGATGAGTTTGCGAACATCGGTCTGATTCCGAAATTCGATAAGCTGATCGCCACCATCCGCAGTCGTGAGATATCAGCATCCATCATCCTGCAGTCGCAGAGCCAGCTGAAAACCATCTACAAGGATGCCGCAGAAACCATTATCGGCAACTGTGACACCATGCTTTTCCTCGGCGGCAAGGAAAGCTCGACACTCAAAGAGATTTCCGAAACGCTGGGGAAAGAAACCATCGACCTATATAACACTTCTGACACACGCGGCCAAAGCCCATCATTTGGTACAACCTACCAAAAGACTGGCAAGGAACTTATGAGCCGGGACGAACTTTCTGTCATGGATGGCAGCAAGTGTATCCTGCAGCTGCGCGGTGTCCGGCCATTCCTCAGCGACAAATTCGACATTACCAAGCATAAGCGGTACAAAGAACTGTCGGACTTCGATAAGAAGAACGCTTTCGATGTAGAACGCTACCTGAAGCACGAACTCAGGCTGCGAATGGATGAAGAATTTGATTGCTACGAGGTGGATGTGTCCGAAGAAAGCACAGCATAGGAAGGAGGTCATTATCCGAAGTAAATTCATCCGCCCGCCTGTCCGGGCAGACCCCATGACAGCAATCTCGTCCGACTGATCTCTACATTTTTTGCGATTTCAAAAGGCTGATTTTTATGAAAATGAAAGGAGAAGCCAGCATTGCAGGAAGCAGGCAGCACCGAAGATGTGCCAGCCTGTTTTTCTTTTGGAATCGTACTTTTTATCAATGCTGCAATCTGGCGAAAAAAGACTATGGAATTCTTCAATCAGGCTATTACCGTTCTGCAGACTCTCGTTGTTGCCATCGGCGCGGGCCTTGGTGTTTGGGGCGTTGTGAACCTCATGGAAGGGTACGGAAACGACAACCCCGGCGCAAAAAGCCAGGGCATGAAGCAGTTCATGGCTAATTAAAGGGAACAAAAAGAAAGGAAAAGCACAATCCAGACGGTATCAGCGGCAGGCTACAAGAATAAATTGTGATTTCACAA
>ENA-OUPO01000536-OUPO01000536.1-human-gut-metagenome-genome-assembly--contig:-NODE-536-length-15878-cov-77.3015_pt1 | contig 15878 bp, 13 predicted proteins | sample MGYA00237940_ERZ548809 | MGnify/ENA primary metagenome ERZ548809 (study PRJEB26490, sample SAMN05194695) | human gut metagenome | biome: terrestrial biome; feature: human-associated habitat; material...
GAACTGTAAACAATGTAATGTAAAGGCAACACCGCACAATTCCCGCCTTGCGGCTCAAGCACCGCTCCGGCGGCTGCGGCACGGCATCTGCGTTGCCAAAATGCTCGATAATGTCGGGTTGCGGTACCTGCATCGTGCTTCGGGGGCAAAAGCCCCTCGCACTCTGCGACCGCTGCCCCTGCTTCGGTTCGCTGTTTCCGCCACTGGCGGCGCTCACCTTTGCAGCATCCAGTATTATCTGCGCTTTTGGCTTAGCATCTGCCGCACCTCGCTCGCCGTATCGGCACTTAGAATTATGCGGTATTGCCCAAAAGCAAGTTATTGGCTTTTCCTGATGTTTTTTCCTCTTTTGCAAGTGGCATGCGGCAGTCCATCGAAGTTTTTTCCGCTGGCTAAACGCTGTTCCTAATATTCAACATGCTTCGCATATTCGCTCTTCTGCTGGTTTACTTTTTCACATCTTTTGCTCGCCCTTACTTTGTGCTTGCTCAACTCTTAATTCACATTTTTTGCGCACAAACAGCTTTATGCAGTCGGTTCCTTCCAATTTCAACAGCTGGATTTTTCGCTCAACACCACCCGCATAACCGATCAGGCTGCCGCTGGCACCCACCACACGGTGGCACGGGATGATGAGCGAAATGGGGTTATGTCCCACGGCTCCGCCCACCGCCTGGGCGGACAGGTGCGCCGTGCCATGCTTTGCCGCAAGCCGGGCGGCCAGCGCGCCGTATGTTGTCGTTTGCCCGTATGGGATTTGCAGCAGCAACGCCCACACTTCCTGCCGGAAGTCTGACCCGATGGGGTGCAGCGGCGGCATAAAATCCGGCATTTTTCCGCTGAAATACACATCCAGCCAGCGCTTTGCTTCGGTCAAGGGCGGGGTTTCGCGCTCCGTGCTCTGCGGGGCCAGGCCCGCCGCATAATACTTTGCGCGGTCAAACCACAAGCCGGTCAGGCCCACTTCATCCGCTGCCAGCAGAATTTCCCCCAAGGGGGACTGATAATGCGCGGTGAACATCATAGCATCTACCCTTTCTGTTGTACTTTTGATGTTTTCTCCGTGTGGGAACCAGCGGGTGCTGCCTTTTTGGCCGGGGCTTTCTTTTTGGGGGCATAATCCTTCAACTCCGGCACCGCGCCGCCCGCGGCGGCCCACAGGTAAAGGCTCGCCACGCTGCAATAAGGGCTGAACCGCCTGCGGTACTTTTCAAACAGTTTGCGGTCAATTTTACGGTGATGGTACACCATGCGCAGCCCGCGCTGGATGGCAAGGTCATCATAGCTGAACACATCGGGCCTCTGCATGCAGAAAAGCAAAATCATCTCCGCTGTCCACACGCCAATGCCTTTCAGGGCACTTAACTCCCGGATCACTTCCTCATCCGGCTTCTGCCAGATGCCCTCCAAATCAAACTCACCGTTCTGGATTTTTCGTGCAAAGTCCGTGATGTACTCTGCCTTGCGGCAGCTGATGCCAAGCATCTGTAATTGCTCGTTCCCTGCTTCCAGAATATGCTCGGCATCCACCGTGCCAAGGGCACCCCGCATGCGCTTCCAGATGGTAGCCTGCGCCTTGGTGGAAATCTGCTGCCCCACAATATGGTGCACCACGGCAGAAAACAGGTCTGTATCCACCTCGCGATTCACCCGGCCCACCTGGGCAATCACCGCCCCAAGTTTTTCATCTTTGCCGCTCAGGTATTCCGTTTCTTCCTGCCCGTATTGAAAGTACATGGTCTTTCCTTTCCTGTGTTCTTTTCGTGTTCTGTGTGTTGGTTTCTGCGTTTATCCTGCCATCATTATACCATGCTTTGCGCGGTTTGGGCATCGGCGGCGAAAGCGTATTTTTTTTATGGCAATACCGCATAATTCTAAGTGCCGATACGGCGAGCGAGGTGCGGCAGATGCCGTGCCGCAGCTGCCGGAGCGGTGCTTAAGCCGCAAGGCGGGAATTGTGCGGTGTTGCCTTATGTTTTTTATGGGCGGTATCAGTATCTACTCCATATTGCCGCTTTTACCCTCTACCCCAAAATCTGCACTGAATTTTTTCTCTATCCGCAATCACAGGGTTTGGCATTGTTTTGTTCCGCTTCAGCCTGCTTATACATAGTCAAGCCCTAAGGTGTATCTGAAAACAAAGAAGATGACGGATATTTCGCAAACACAAGCAGGATTTTGCGTGTGTAGAATATCGAAAGCGGCGTTCAGCTGCTTTGCCTGCGCAGGAAGCACTGTGCCGCAGTATCCCGGAAATCACGGGAAAGATACGTTTCTTTCCTCTTCATCGTCCGTTACCCTTTCTTTTTGTACCCGCAGTCACAGCAGGGTCCGCCGGAGGCAAGGGTGTACTGCCGCACAAAATCCGTCACGCCGCCCGCCTCGCTCATGGTGTAGTCCAGATGGCACAAAGCAGGGGTCAGGTCGTACAGTCCCAGCTCCTTCATCAGCACACAGATACCGCACCTGGTAAAGCGTCCCTCGTAGCCGCTGCCATCCGGGTACTCGTAAAACTCCATGTTCCACGAGTAGGGGTTGCGGTCGGCGGCTTTCAGGGCGGCGGTGGCTTTCATAGCAGCAATATCCTTTGCGGTGAATTTGCTTTTTCCGCTCTTGCGGCAGAACCACTGCATGGGCGCTGTCATCATGGATTTTGCGTAGTAATCCGTCAGCCTGTCCACCTCCGGGCGCTGCGGCATGGAGAGAATGAACGCCCCGATCATGGCGCAGTTGACCAGATTCATTTTGAAGCGGTCGGCCTTTTCAAACTCCGGCAGCCTGCGGATGATCTGCCGGTATTGCGGCTTTGCCTTTTTCGTGATGGCTCTTGCGGTGGCTGCATCATAGCCCAGCACAGCGGTCAGCTGCTTTTGAAAGGAGCCAGCAAACAGCGCCCACATCCCAAAGGGCATTCCGGTGTACTTCATTGCAGATACCTCCCGGCTTCCGCTTCCAGTTCCTGCCATACCGGGTAGGCTGCGCCATGCTCATCGAAAAATTTCCTGAGATCCCGGTTCAGTGCGCTCATTTCGTCGATGGCGTTCATTGCGTGGTCGGAGGCGCAAAGTTTGCCCAGCGAGGTGGCGCACATCAGCTTGAAAAAGCGCAGGCAGGTCCTGCGGTATTTTTTTCCTTCAAAGTCTGCATCCTCCTTGGGCAGAATGATGTGCCCGGCATTTCTGATGGCACGGTATCCCTCGATGTTGGCATCCAGCACACGGTTCAGGTACGCGGTATCTCCCCTGAGCTTTTTCAGGTCGCCGTCTGTCTTATAGCAGGCGAAGGCCGCAGGCATCACAAACGCGGCATGGCAGAGCAGATAGTCCTCCATGTTCGGCTCGTAAACAACCTTATATTTTGTGCCGTGGAAGATGCGCCCGATCAGCTGTTTATTGGAGATTGCACCCGGCAGCTGTCCGATGGTGATCTTCTTCAGGTCGATGGAGACCACCCGGTCAGCCTCCCGATGCCCGGCAGAAAGTGCAAAGGCAAACAGGACATTCTTCCCTGGCAGTGCCGCCGCCAGTGCTCTTGCCTGTACGTTGTTGCCCACAAAAACGATGTTTTTCGTCCGGTTCGCCCGCAGCGTGTCCAGAACGGAATCCAGCTGTGTATAGCGCAGGACCACAAAGATCACATCGTACATTGCATCCGGTGCAAGTTCAGTCACCACCGGAATGCGGCTGACCGAGGTGCGGAGCGAAAATTTGTCCTTGATCCGCAGGCCGTTCTGCTTGATCTCCGCAGCCCAGTTTCCCCGCGCAAGCAGAGTGACATCCTTTCCGGCGCGCAGCAGATTTCTTGCCAGATTGCACCCCAGAACGCCTGCACCATATACCAGAATTTTCATTTCTTGCCTCCAAATCTGATCTTCACGATCTGCATTTTCATCCCGTTGTCCCCGACCTTGGCGAGGAATCGGAAAAAGCCGTTGACGGAAGGGTCTTTCAGGTCGCTGTAACCCAGCATATAGCCCCGGCTGGACACCTGCAAACGGCTGTCCCATGGGGAAAGCTCGCTTTTCGCATCCGAAACGGCAAAATACGCCCCCACATCCTTGATCTTAGCCGTCTTGAGCCATGTTTTTGCGATCATCTTCACCGCTGTCCGATTGGCCGCATCAAAGACCAGAACCCCGCCGGGGAAAGCATCTGCCATCCCCTGCACCAGCTCCCGGACCTGCTGGGTCAGGAAGTAATAGAACACCCCGGAGGCAAAGAACACCGCCCCGCCGGAGGCATCGATCTTGTCAAACCATGCGGGGTCTTTCAGGTCGCAGGGGATGTTTTGCTCCCGCTCCCCGGCGGGCAGCAGCTGCTGCCGCAAGGCAATAACATCCGGGAAGTCCAGATTGTAGATTTTGCATCTGCCGTTGTCGCAGGCTCTGCCGGTGTTGTCCAGCCCGCAGCCCAGATTGACCACCGCCGCGCATGGGTGCGTTTTCAGATACTCCTGCACCTCAAAGGCAAGGTCATTCTGCCGCATGGCGACCTCCAGCGCACCGAAACGCTGCATCAGGCTGCGGGAATTTTTCTCTGCCACTGAAAAGTCGTAGTCGATCTGATCAATCAGGCGTACCGCCGTTTCGTCCCGATAGAGGTTTGGGTACAGTTCTGAACACAGCTTCCGGGAATATAATGGGAGAATCAGCGTTTCCTGCACAGTGTTTCTCTCGATTTTGTATTTCATATCAGGTTCTCTCACTTTCTGATAAACGGCAGTTTCGGCATACTGCGCCCACATGGTCGGTGTCCTGATGGGTGATGAGGATGTGCCGGATGGAATGCGGATCGATCCCCAGCCAATTCATCTTCTCTGCCAGCCGGTCATAGTTGTATCCGGCATCGATCATAATGATGGTATCGCCCTTGCGGTAGAAGAAGATATTTGCCACCCACTCTCGCACACAGGCGACATTTTCATCGATCCAGCCGGTGTTCAAAGGCTTGAAGATTTCCTTGCCCCGGTACATCCAGCTCATTGCTTTTCTTTGAAATTCCGTTGCCTTTTTCGACATGATCGCACCTCATTTCTGTGCTGTAACGCAAAGCCAGCCCTTTTTATTTTTGTGGCTTTGGATCTGACAAAATCCTGCTTTTTCCAGATACTCTTTCAGTGCAGTATCCGTATAGATGACCATGCCATCGATGATCTGCGTCCATTTGTCGTCTTTTGTCGTTTCGCCGTTTGCTTCGTTACAGATGAAAAAGACCCCGCCGGGCTTCAGCACTCGATAAACCTCTCTGAAATTCTGCGCAAGTTCCGGCCAGAAATAGACCGTTTCAAATGCGGTCACTACATCAAACTGCTCCGCTTCAAACGGCAGCTCTGCCACGCTTGCCTGCTGCACATTGCACCTCCCTTCCGCAATGGCACCCGCATTGACCTTTCGCGCTTTTTCTACGCTGACAGCCGAGTAGTCAATGCCCTGTACCTTTCCCTTGGGACACAGTTTCAGCAGCTTTTTGATGTTCGCCCCACCACCGCAGCCGCAGTCCAGCACCATGGCATCCGGGGCAGGCTGCAAAAAGTGCAGCCCCCATTCTGCCATTGCGCTGTGTCCAAAGTTCATCATGGCAACCATGATCTTCCCGCTAAAGCCTACGGGCTTGCGGGTGTTTTCAAAAAAGGACACAACTCCACCCTCTTTCTGTTTCCCGTTCATAATGCAATGCTTTTTACCAGATGCGCCCACTGTTCCGGGTGGCAGGCCAGCAGCTCCTCGTGCTGCAAGTTCTGCTCATGAAGAACCGGATGTACAAAATGCTGCTGATACCGGGCACGGTATTTTTTGCCCATTTTCAGGGCGTAGAAGATATGGATCTGGGTGCCGGGCACATGGATATTATCCGGCAGCAGGGTGATAAGATCGGAATAGAACTGGTTTTTACAGCTCTGCATGGTCACATAGGGGCGGGCATCGCCGAACATTTTCAGAAAGGCCTTGACATAATCCCCCGACTCTTTGGCACACTTGTCCAGACACTTTTGGAGAAATTTTGCCTTAATCTTTCCATCCCTCACCACAGGGTAGATCAATGGCAGCAGAAGATTTGTCTGCAAGCTTGCCGCCAGCGGCGATGCCTGATCCAGGTCGGAGCTGCCCAGAATGCCGTAGTCCATGTGGATGTTCTGCCGTGCCGCCAGCAGCCCCACGAAGGAGCCGCCCAGAGAGCAGCCGTAGGCTGCCCGGATGTGACCACCGCAGTGGTTCTTGAGGTAGGCTTCGATCTTTTTGGTTTCCTCCAGCATGGTGGGAAATTCGGTCTGTTCGGTTTCGTCAAAGCCATCGTAGCTGACACACAGTACCCGGAAGCTGTCTGCCAGAAGCGGAATCACTGCACCGAAATTGCTTTTCCAATGGCAGCAGGTACCCGGTAGCAGCAACAGCACCGGGGCATCCTCTGCACCAAATGTGTAGATTTTCATCGTGATACGTTCCTTCTGTTTTTTCTGCCCGCAAATGGAAGAGACGTGCTTCTTCGTGCTGAGCAGAGCTATAAGTTAGATAAAGCTAACTTTCAACCTCGTAAAAAACCGCTACTCAGCGGTCCTTCTGCAAAAATAATACGCCATGCTGTTACCTCTGTCAAGAAGTTTAGGCATTTTCGGCCCCCAAAATCGTCACCCCAGCGCCACATCCAGCACCATCATCACGCTGAAGCCTACCGCAAAAAACATCATGCCAACGTTCGAGTGCTGTCCCTGCGACATTTCCGGGATCAGTTCCTCCACCACCACATACAGCATGGCTCCGGCAGCAAAGCTGAGCAGATAGGGCAAAGCAGGCACCACGATGCCTGCTGCCAGAATCGTCAGCACTGCCCCAATGGGCTCTACGATGCCAGATAGTACTCCGTCCCAGAACGCCCGGCGTTTTGGCATTCCTTCTGCCCGCAGGGGCATGGAGATGATGGCCCCCTCTGGGAAGTTCTGGATGGCGATCCCAAGGGAAAGTGCCAACGCTCCGGCTGCAGTGATCTGAGCAGTCCCGGCAAGATAGCCAGCATAGACCACCCCCACCGCCATGCCCTCCGGGATGTTGTGCAGCGTCACTGCCAGAACCATCATAGTGGTGCGTTGGAGTTGGCTTTTTGGCCCTTCGGCCTGCAAACTATTCTGGTGCAGATGCGGAATAAGATGATCCAGCAGCAGCAAAAACAGGATGCCCAGCCAGAAGCCCACCACTGCAGGGAAAAACGCCAGCCTGCCCAGATCTGCAGCCTGCTCCATGGCCGGGATCAGCAGACTCCATACCGATGCCGCCACCATCACTCCGGCTGCAAAGCCGGTGAGGGCACGCTGGATGCCATCGCTCAAAGACTTTTTCAAAAAGAACACACAGCCCGCCCCAAGACTTGTGCCCAGAAAAGGAATCAAGATTCCCCAGAACGCATCTTGCATGATATAGTACCTCCCTGTGGTTAAGTATGGCTAACCGCATAAAAAGTATACTGCTCCCCGGCAAAAAGGTCAAGTGCTTTGCGGCATAGAGGATGCAGATCGTTTCCTGCATCCAAAAAATTCACCTCTGTAAACTTATCGGTTTCTGCTGGATAACGACCTATGGAAGTGCTATTTTAATTTCACAACTTTGTTTTACCCCTGCATTTTTGCGCCGACCATTAGGCACTGCTAACCATTTTCAAAACTGAGATAGCGGTGTGTTGCAATGAGATTGAAAAAGGTCTTTGCAGGTGTATGCGAGCCGTAGGCGAAGCATGAAGCCGTCCCGGAGGGAATGGTGCGACAAAAAAGCCACAACGAGTGTTACGGCTTTTTCTGGTGTACCATCGGGGACTCTCCCGCGGGCTAAGGAACGCCGCACTGTGGCGTTCCTTACGGCACTTGCGTGCCGCCGCCCTGTTCGAGTATCCCCAATGGTGCACCAGATGATACAGGCGCGGCACAGGCTGGAAGCTGCACAGGCACGCAGCCGCGTACAGGAGCGCAAGGCGCGAACCCGCCGACTTACGCCCACACAGGCCGCTCGCGAGCCGGTGTGGGAACGCTGCTCGAGGCCACGAAATTCGGGCGGCAAAACCCGCTGTGTGCGCGATGGAACAGCCCGGAGCAGCTACTGAATTGGCGGGAAGCCTGGGCATCTGCCGTGAACCGCGCACTGGAAGAAAAGCAGCAATCTGCCCGCGTGACCCATTTGAGCCACACAGCGCTGGGGCTGGACGAGCAGCTCACCGCCCACGAGGGCAGCCAAGCCAGAAAACTTGAAATGCAGGGTATGCTTTACTGTACAAGCATATTTTGAATGTGCTGTGGATGCATGCGATTGCCGGTGATATGACCGTGGTGCAATGCCTGACCTTTACAGCGACCTTTGAGGCGTGCATCCAGTGCGGGCTTATCCAATCCAATATGGGGTATACCGTATCTTCATCCGGTTCAATACCACAGCCATTGCCCAATGTTCCACTTGCAAAAACCTCATCAGGCAATTTTCCCAGATTCATTGCACAGTCGTCTAAGGGTGTCAAAATTGTCATGGGCGGTGCCTCAAAAGAAACATTTGCATCTTGACTTCCTCCTTCCTCGTGAGACAAAGCGCTTACGATCACTTCAAATTCCATCCTCTCGCCGGGTTGGCAATGGATCAGATACGGATCATGGGTAAAGGCACCCCAGGTGTTGTCACCGCCGACCCCCATCTGCCGCAGCGCGGTCCGCACAACGGTTTTGCCTGCACGCGGCAGCTCAAAGCTGTGTCTGGCGTTCTCCAGTTCATGCGGTGTATAGGGCAGAGCTGAAAAATCCATCGGCTTTCTGGTTTCAAACAGAAGGCCCGTCCCATCTTTTCGCATCACTTTTGCCCAGCGGACGCCCGTTCGATTTCCGCATTCCTGCGGGCGCAGATACCGAGAGAGAGCTTCCTGCGTTGTGCTGGCAAACACTCCCAGCTTCGCCCCGGTGCAGCGGTCACAATAGGTTTCCTCCGGCCCCATGCCGTACCATGTGCATTGGTCAAAATCCGCATCCATTTGAAAAGACAATCCAAACTCCGGCATTTCAGTCAGTCCTTGAACGGGGGTATAGGACAGCGTCATCCGGATTTTTCCTTCCGCCGATACGATGTAGCGGACGGTGCAGTCTGATGCAGGCTGCGTGGCCAGATGATACAGCAAGGTCAGCTCCACACGGTCCTTCTCCACCCGAACTGCGGGCGTTTCCTCAAAACAGGAATACAGGCTTGCCAGTTTCCATTGCCCGTAGCGCGCCCCCATGCGGTTTCCCACATCGTTATCGGTGGGCGCCCGCCAGAAATTGGGTTTCGGGACCGCCGACAGCATTTCCTGTCCCTGCCAGCGGTAAGAAAGCAACCCGCCATGCAGTTTTGAAAACAGCAAGGAAAAATCGCGCCCGGAAACCCCCACGTTCAGATTACCCTGAATCACCGTCAACGGTCCCGGCCTCTGCGTGTGGCTCTCCTGCATTTTTCCCCACACCTTCTGTCCAAAGGCGACTTCATGACCCGCTTTTGCCCAGGAGGTATCTTCCTTCAGGCAGAAAGCGATCTCCAGACAACATTCACCCTGCAAAGCATCCGGGTCAACCCCCAACGCCTCAAAAGGCAGTGCAAATTCCTTTGCGCCGAGAGGCTCTACGTTCCAGTCTGGCAGTTCACACTGCCGGATCCGCCTGCCGTCACACTGTATACTTGCCATGCAGCGGTAAGCGCTGGTGGGGGCAAACAGGTTTCTGTTATGTACCCTGACTGCTGCATCCGTGAACGAAAAGGCCACAGGTGCATAGCAGCCCTTTACCTCCTGCACCTTGGGAGATTCCGTATGATACGCATAATACGAAGTAGCGATGCCGTTTCATCTGCGTCAAGGAATCTGAGTTTCTTTCTTTGAACTCTCAGCAATACGCCTCCGTCAAAGCCCGCTTTCGATATTATGTTGTATGTAAGTGACAAAATGTCGACATCATTTCTGATTGTCGAATACGATACTCCAAGCCGTTCTGCCAAGGTTTTCATTTTTATATAGTCATTTGCATAATACAAAATTTCCGCAACCATATGGCGACGTGCCTGAGTACCTACCACCTTATCACCTCCTTCGTTTATTTTGGCTCTGCTACAAGCCTACACCTCTTTGTGTTAAAAACCCTATCACTTTTCTAAAATATTTTTATTTAATTTTAACTTAGATTTGTGTGGTGTTGCCTTAAAGCAAAAGACCAGAGTTGTAAAGCCTTTTGGCTAAATAACTCTGGTCTTTTTGTTGGAGCTTGTGCAACAGCCCCTTTTGATTCGGGTTTTCGTAATTACAGTTCCGGCAGAATCCTCATAAAGCTATCGTAGTCGTAGGAACCGTCCATATTTAGGGCGTTTTTCTGGAACACCATAAAGTAACGGTATGGAAGAAACGCCTATTATGTTATAGACAATGGCTCATAACCGCACTTTGAGAAAAGATGCCTTAAGGCACTTTTCATTTTCTGAATTTGTTGTGTACCTCCAGATGAAAGAATAAACAGAGGTTTCCAAGGAAATCTCTCCTTAACTGGTATTAAGGGCTATGTCAGAATCTTTCCGGCAGAATATTTACGACAGGTAACTTACCGATACAGCGGTCCGTACTGCTTGCACGCAGCATAATCCGCAGCCTGCTGATCCTGTGTGCCGAAGCTGGCCCATGCGTGGGGGCGATAAACCTTCTCGGCAGGGACATTGTGCATCGTGACCGGGATGCGCAGCATGCTGGCCAGCGTAATGAGGTCAGCACCCACATGGCCGTAAACGGTCACTCCATGGTTGGCACCCCAGTTTGCCATAACGCTGTACACATCGGTGAACGCTCCCTGTCCGGTCAGGCGCGGGCAGAACCATGTGGTCGGCCAGGTCGGGTCGGTGCGTTTGTCGATAGTGTTGTGGATCTCGTCGGGCAGATCAGCCGTCCAACCCTCGGCAATTTGCAGGACGGGTCCAATGCCCTCCACAATGTTGAAGCGCAGCATCGTAACAGGCATCTCTGCCTTGCAGCGGAAGTGGCTGGAATATCCGCCGCCGCGGAAGTACTCATAGTCCGCACGGCACCAATCGGTGGCCTTCAGGCATGCCTTGATGTCCGCATCGGTCATCTCCCAGAACGGTTTCATCACATGATTGCCCTTGGCATCTACGCAGGCACCGGAACCATCCAGAGCCGTTGCGCCGGAATTGATGAGGTGAATAAAGCCGTTGGCGGCAACGCCGTCAGGCTTCTGCCCGGTCACACGCTCGCAGGCTTCCGGGCTCCAGTAGGTGCGCACGTCATGGAAGCACGGCGCAGAGCCGGAAACAAGGCTACCCAGCATCATGGCAATGCCGTTGCAGGTATCATTCTCGGTAGCGAACGGGGTCGGGGCCTTCGGGCCGTTCCAGTCAAAGGTGGAAGCCATGATGGCTTCGGTGAAGTCAGCGTTCGGCAGCCAATCTGTCCACTGGCGCTGGCCCTGGAAGCCGCCGACCACAGCGTTGCGACCGAGCGCTTCTTCATGCCAGCCCATCTCGTCCAGACGCGGATTGCCGTATAGAATGTCGCGGATGATCAGGGTCATCTTGACGATAAACTCCCAATCCTTGTCGGCCGGAACAATTTTCGACTTCGTGATGACAGGCGGCAGGTTCTTACCGAGGTTCTTATCAAAGCCCTCTTTGCAATTCTCGCGCACCCATGCCAGCGCCTTTTCATATTCGTCGTGGTCATAGATACCGATGGAAATGCGGCGCAGGATCTCGACCTCGTCCACCCACTCGGCGCGGATGCCGAAATACTTTTGCAGAACACCTGCATCGCAGAAGCTGCCGGCAATCCCCATCGTCACAGCGCCAATATTGACGTAGGCTTTGTTCTTCATCCAGCCTGCGGCAACAGCACCACGGGCAAAGCGCAGGATTTTCTCGGCCACGTCATCGGGAATCGTATCATCGTTGGCTTCCTGCACGTCATGGCCATAAATGGAGAAAGCAGGCAGACCGCGCTGGGCGTGTGCTGCCAGAACCGCAGCCAGATACACCGCGCCGGGGCGCTCGGTGCCATTGAAGCCCCAGACTGCCTTGATGGTGTTGGGATCCATATCGAACGTTTCGGTACCGTAGCACCAGCAGGGGGTCACAGACAGCGTTGCCGTAACATTCTGGGTAGAGAACTGCTCTGCCACGCGGGCCGCCTCGGCACCACCGCCAATCGTCGTACAGCCGATCACGCACTGCACCGGCGTACTATCGGGGTACTTGAGGTTCTCCGAAATCAGCTTGGCGGCATTTTCTGCCATGCGCATCGTCTGATTTTCCAGGCTTTCACGGACGCCGCCCCAGCGTCCATCGATGACAGGGCGAATACCAATTTTAGGATACAGCATAGTTGCACCTTCCTTATTATAATAGGGTTTTGAAACGATCATAAGCGGCGTTCCATTCCGCATAGTTCTGTGTGCTTGGGGTATATGTTTTAATGACCTCTGTCTCCGCAATCAGCCGGCGTCCTTGTGTGATGGAGTCCAGCAACCCCAAGGCTTTCAACTGAATCATAATGTTGCCGAGCGCCGTAGCTTCCGCCGGGCCTGCCTTTACTGTAAGGCCGCAGCAATCTGCCGTCATCTGGCAAAGCAGACGGTCTTTTGTGCCGCCGCCCAAAACGTGCAGGGTCGTAAATGCTCGACCTGTTACAGCGGAGAGCTGCTCTATCGCATAGTGATATTTCAGAGCAAGGCTCTCATAAATGCAGCGCATTACGGCTCCCACCGTTTCCGGGACGGGCTGGCCGGTTTTGCGGCAAAATTCCTGTATTCTGCCCGGCAGGTCGCCGGGGGCAACAAATTCCGGGGCATCCGGGTCAATAAAGCTGCGCAGCGGTTCGGCGGCAAGTGCCTGTTGCTCCAGCTCCGCGAAAGAATATGCCTGTCCACGGCGCTTGTACTCACGGCGGCTTTCCTGAATCAGCCAAAGACCGATGATATTTTTCAGATAGTTGATTTTCCCGTTTGCACCGAGTTCATTGGACAGCCCGCTTTGGCAGCTGTCCGCCGTCAGAATCGGAGAATCCAATTCCGTTCCCAGCAGGCTCCATGTGCCGCAGGAGAGAAATGCCGTATGTTCGGCATCCTCCTCGGCACACGGCATAGCAGCCGAGGCGCATTGTGTATCATGCCCTGCCACCGCAATGATTTTCGCACCGTTTGCAAGTGTACCTGTCACTGTGCCGCTGGCAACAATGGGTGCGAAGCGGTTTTCCGGCAAGCCGTAGGCGGCCAGCACTTCCCTGCTCCACTGCCCTGTGCGGGGGTCCAGCATCTGGCTGGTGGAAGCAATGCTGCGTTCGCAGACCGGCTCGGCCCCCAACAGAGCCGCAAACAAATCCGGCATAAAAAGGATCTGCGCAGCCTTTTGCAGCAGTTCCGGGTCCTGCTCACGCAGAGCCAGCAGCTGGAACAAAGTATTGATTGCCATGATTTGATTGCCGGTATGGGCATACAATTCTTCTGCGGGCATACGGGCAGCGGCCTGTTCCGGTTTGCCATTCGTTCGGGCATCGCGGTAATGAACAGGGTTTGCCAGCAGATGGCCGTCCGTGTCCAGTAAGCCGAAATCCACACCCCATGTATCAAATCCTAAGCTGTCAAATGTACCCGCCTTTTGAATAGCCGTGTGAATTTCCTTCAGCAGTGTTTCCACATCCCAGCAGAGATGACCGTCCTTTTCGATGGGAATATTTTCAAAGCGATGGATTTCCTCGTAGTTGAGGTTTTGGCCATCGTACACGGCCCGAATCGCACGTCCACTGGAAGCGCCAAAGTCGAAGGCCAGCACAGTTGCTGTGTTACTCATTGCACCACGCCCTTCTTCAAAAGTACGTTGGCATAGATTGCGCTTTCCCCGGTGGCGATAATCGCATAGGCATGATGTGCGCGCTCATAAAACGCAAAGCGCTCCACCATTTCAATTTTAGCCGGGTCATTGCCGCTCTCGTTCAACTTCTGTTTATAGCTATCCCAGATAGTCGGCTTGCACGGATCGCCATCAACCACTTTCATCAGCGCGACAGGCTTTTCCACATACTGATCCAACGGCAGAAATTGCAGGATGGCCTCCAGCAGTTCTACGGTTCCGTGCCCGTCTGCACGAATCACAATGGCATCTTTGCCGATGCTTTCAGCCGGGAAATTTCCGTCTGCGAGAATGATTTCGTCGCCATGTCCCATCTCGCAGAGGACTTTCAGAAGTTCCGGGCTAAGGATAGGCGGAATGTTCTTCAGCATACGGGGTCTCCTTATTTGTCCGTCGGCTCACCTTTTTCGCGTCGCTCAAATTTGCGATAGCCGGGGTGTTTGCCGGTAATTTTGTAGTAGGAGCGGAGATTGATGAGCTTATCAATATTCTTGCGGTCAATATCGTAGCTGCCGCCGAGAATGATTGCGTTGATCGTGATTTTTGCCCACAGTTCCAGACTCTCCATGCGGTAATAGGCGGTGATGACATCGCTGCCCACCGTCAGCGCGCCGTGGTTTTCCAGCAGCATAACATCGTGGTCGTTGAGATACGGCTCGATTGCGTCCGGCACCTCCGTCGTGCTGGGAGTTCCATACGGAGTCAGTGGCACAGCGCCGATGGCTGCCACATCCTCAATCATGTTGTACATATCCATCGGGCGATGTGCCACGGCAAAGCCGGTGGCTGCCGGCGGATGGGCATGGACAACAGCATTTACATCGGCGCGCTTTTCGTAGCAGCGCAGGTGCATCTTGATTTCGCTGGACGGGCGCAGGCCCTCTGCACCTTCCAGCACATTGCCCTTTGCATCAATACGCAGCAGCTTGTCCGGTGTGATGAAGCTCTTGCTCATGCCCGTAGGCGTTGCAAGGAAAGTTCCGTCCTCCAACCGAACTGAGACATTGCCATCATTGGCAGCGACCCAGCCAAGCTGCCACATTTTATGGCAGACATCGCAGATTTGGTCTTTGATTTCTTCGATTTGCACAGTTTGTACCTCCTAAAGTGGATTTTGTCCTTTACTTGTATTATACTGTTGCAATTCGCCCTCGTCTTTGCGTATAATGATATTATATTGGACGATATTGATATTTTAGGAGATGCCTGCCATGAAGTTTCTGGCTTCCCATGAAAGCAGTACGCGCGGCACTTTTGACTTTCCCATTGAGCTTTATTATGTAGATAAAATGCACCCACGCTATGAAATGCCGTTTCACTGGCACATGGAATTTGAACTTATGCTGGTTCTAAGCGGGGAGTTTTCTCTGCTGATTGATGGACGCTCTTACCTTTTACACAAGGGGGATGCCGCCATCATTTCAGCCGGGGCCGTTCACGGCGGAACCCCCAGCGACTGCGTTTACGAGTGTGTTGTCTTTGATATGAACCGCTTTCTCGGCAGCGGCTCCGTATGTCAGGCAAAATACAATGCGCTTTTTGAACGCGGCGCACAAATCGAGCCGTATCAACCGGCTGGCTCCGTAACCTGCCAACTGATTGACAGACTCTTTGAGGCAATGGAAAAAGAGCCGGAGGGATATGAATTTGTGACGATTGGTCTGATGTGGCAGTTGTTCGGTCAAATCCTTTTGCAGCATTCGTACACAGTATCCTCTCCCGGAAATAAACGAAATGATCGCAGCACAGCCCAAATGAAAGCGGCCTTAGAGCGCATCCGAAAGAATTACGCCAGCCGCATCACCTTGGAAGATCTCGCCTCCACAGCAGAAATGACCCCTGAACACTTTTGCAGGGTCTTTCACAGCATAACTGGGCGCTCCCCTATTGACTATTTGAATTACTACCGGGTAGAATGTGCCGCGGAGCTATTATGCTCCACCGAAGATCCCATCACGGCTGTCTCTTATACACATCTGACGCTGCCGAC
>ENA-OUPO01000548-OUPO01000548.1-human-gut-metagenome-genome-assembly--contig:-NODE-548-length-15469-cov-15.1826_pt1 | contig 15469 bp, 9 predicted proteins | sample MGYA00237940_ERZ548809 | MGnify/ENA primary metagenome ERZ548809 (study PRJEB26490, sample SAMN05194695) | human gut metagenome | biome: terrestrial biome; feature: human-associated habitat; material...
ATCCGTACAACTGCCTGACCCTGTGCACCGGCAGCCTGAACGCAAACCCCAACAACAACTGTGCCGAGATCGTGCGCAAGCACTGCGACCGCATTGCCTTTGGTCACATCCGCAACATCCACCACTTCCCCAACGGCGACTTCTCCGAGGCTGCTCACCGCGACTGCTGCGGCGAGACCGGCATCATCGAGGTGCTGCGTGCTTACCATGACTGCGGCTTTGAAGGCTACATCCGTCCCGACCACGGCCGTCAGCTGTGGGAGGAAGGCCCCGGCAACTGCCGTCCTGGTTACGGCAAGTACGACCGTGCTCTGGGTGTCCAGTATATGCTGGGTGTCTGGGATCTGCTGGATCGTCTGGATGAAGAGAAAAAGAAGGGCTGATAATTATGAAGCTGTCTGAGATCAAAAATGGCAATCTGTCCGCAGAATGGGCAGAAAAGGGCTATGAGCTGCCCAAATTCGATATCGAGGCTGTCAAGGCCAAGACCCACGCCGAACCCACCTGGGTGCACTTCGGCGCAGGCAATATCTTCCGTGCATTCCCGGCTGCCATCCTGAACGATGCGCTGAACACCGGCAAGTATGACCGCGGTGTCATCGTGGCCGAGAGCTTTGACTACGAGATCATCGACAAGGCTTATCGTCCCTACGACAATATGAGCCTGCTGGTCTGCCTGAAGTCCACCGGCGAGATCGAGAAGAAGGTGGTGGCTTCCGTTACCGAGAGCCTGAAGGCTGACTACTCCTTCGGCGAGGACTGGGCACGTCTGGTGGAGATCTTCCAGAACCCCAGCCTGCAGATGATCTCCTTCACCATCACTGAGAAGGGCTACGGCGTTGCTCCTGCTGACCTGGAGCGTGGCCTGACCCCCGTTCTGGCCATGGGCAAGGTCACCGCTCTGCTGTACGAGCGCTTCAAGGCCGGCAAGCTGCCCCTGACCGTTCAGAGCATGGATAACTGCTCCCACAACGGCGATAAGGTCAAGAACGCTGTCCACGCCTATGCTGCCAAGTGGGTGGAGCAGGGTCTGGTGCCCGCCGAGTTCCTGGCCTATGTGCAGGACGAGACCAAGATCACCTTCCCGTGGAGCATGATCGACAAGATCACCCCGCGCCCGGACGCAAAGGTGCAGGAGATGCTGGCAAAGGATGGCTTTGAGGATAACTACACCATCGTTACCGAGAAGCACACCTTCACCGCTCCCTTCGTCAACGCCGAGGAGACCCAGTACCTGTGCATCGAGGATCACTACACCAATGGCCGTCCTCCGCTGGAGCTGGGCGGTGTGCTGTACTGCGACCGCGAGACCGTGGACAAGATCGAGAAGATGAAGGTCTGCACCTGCCTGAACCCCCTGCACACTGCCATGTCTATCTATGGCTGTATGCTGGGCTACACCCTCATCTCTGCCGAGATGGCAGACGAGGATCTGCGCTCCTTCATCCAGAAGGTCGGCTATATCGAGGCGATGCCCGTGGTCGTTGATCCCGGCGTGCTGAACCCCTACGAGTTCATCGGCGCTGTCATCAACCGCCGTCTGCCTAACCCCTTCATGCCTGATGCTCCCCAGCGTATCGCTACCGATACCTCCCAGAAGCTGGCGATCCGCTTCGGCGAGACTATCAAGGCTTACGAGGAGCGCGGTCTGGACAAGTCCAACCTCGTGCTGATCCCGCTGGTGCTGGCAGGTTATGCCCGCTACCTGAAGGGCATCGACGACAACGGCCAGCCCTTCGAGATCTCTCCCGATCCGCTGCTGGCTGAGCTGCAGGCCATCGTCAGCCCCTTGCAGGTCAAGGAAGGCGAGCAGGACTTCAGCTGCCTGAAGGCCCTGTACAGCCGTGCCGACGTGTTCGGTGTGGATCTGTATGCCGTCGGTCTGGGCGAAAAGATCGAGGGCATGGTCAAGGAGCTGTACGCCGGTAACGGCGCAGTGCGCAAGACCCTGCACAAGTACACCCTCGCTCGCTAAAATGTTGTAACGCTATTTCCGTACCCACGCTGCGCTTTTGCTTTGCCGCAGCGTGGGTTTTTGTTTTGTCTAAAAGGTCTGTAAACCTTCTGTCTTTTCATGGGAACAGAAGATCCCCCGCAGCGCGACTGTTTCCGAAGGAAACAAGCGCTGCAAATGCAGTTTCCGGTTACGACCCCATTCCTGTGAAAATGAAATCCCGGAGCGTCCGCAGACGCTCCGGGATTTCGAAAAAATCATAATTTTCCGCTATTCATGCGCAGAGCAAAGCGGAGCGCATTAAAAATTGTCCCTATGCCCTTATTTCCGGCAGTCGTGCAGGCTGGCGGCGGGCAGGGCACTGCCCAGCAGGCTCCATGCGGCATCCATGCTCTCGTTCAGCAGATAGGCCTGATTCTTCTGGACGTAGATGTACACCGCCTCTTTGGTGCGGTAGGCGCAGTACACGGTGTTCCAAGTGTAGCGGTTGGTGGGCTCGGTCTTGTTCTGCTCACCGGCCATCCAGACCGAAAGCCCGGCGGCGTCCAGCTCCAACCGGTAGAAGGGGCGGGGCAGACCCAGTTTTTTGATCTGCTTGGAGAGGTTTGCAAAAAAGGTGCCGAAGTATACGGCGGGCAGGCCAAGGGCTACAATGGTCAGCACGGCGGTCAGCAGCCCGGCGCCCTCCCGTTTGCCGATCTGGCTCAGGCAGATCCCGGCGCACACCAGCAGAATGGCAGTGAACACCGCCGGGCGCTGCCAGCCCTTGTTGTGGCGCAGCAGGTCGAAAGATGCAAAATCGTGAAAGCTTTTTTCGTCCATCTGAACGGAAACGCAAACATTCTGGGTCATAAAGTCACTCTCCTTTTTGGGCATAGTACCACATTTACCGGCAAGAAGCAAGCAAAAGATGCACCGGCGGCGGTGCATCCGGCTTGCAAACCGCCCGCAAGGCGTGGTAAAATAAGATATTATCCAACGGATATTAATCCAACGAAAAAAGGGGGAGTTCTGCATGGAAAAGCGCAACTGGAAGCGCAGCGTTACGCTCAAGCAGCGCATGGTGCTGTGTCTGGCGGCTTTTTTTGCGGCCTTTGCGTTGCAGCTTGCCCTGAACGGCTATCAGGCACGGGCGGTGCAGCAGGTGCAGGACGACCAGATGGGCAACTTTAACGCCATCAGCCGCTTTCAGGGCGGTGTGGAAAGTTCCATCAGCATTCTGGAAGCGTACCGCTGGGAGAACGGCGAGACCGAGGAAATGCTGGAAAAGCTCCGGGCAGCCTGCTCCACCAGCAACGCATGGCTGTGGCGCATCCGATCTAATATGGACGGCTTGCAGAACGTCAGCGATGAGCAGTGGGTGCTTTACGGCGCAGTGGAGACCACCTACGGCAGCTACAGCGCTCTGCTGGAGGAACTGGAGGGCTGCCTTTCCAGCGGGCAGGATGCAAAGGCATCCCAGCTGTACTATAACAAGGTCTCGGTCTGCGGCGGGTATCTGAGCCAGTACACCATGCAGCTGCTGAAAGCCTCGATTCTGGACGCCCAGACTACTTATACCGAGATCTCGGAGCTGGGCGAGCGGATCGCCCTGATGCAGATCGTGGTGGTGGCGCTGTGCGTGGCACTGGGCTGCGTCTCCGGTCTGATGGTCCTGCAGCTGCTGACCCCGGTGTCCCAGATGATCGAGGCCTCCCGCGCCATCAGTCGCAGCCAGCTCGATACCCCGGACATCCCGCTGCCCAAGCAGCCGGAGATCGGGCAGCTGGCGGAGTCTTTCAACCGCATGAAGCACTCCATGGCGCAGCAGGTGAGTACCTTACAGGAGAAAAACGAGATCGAGCGGGAGCTGCACCGCCAAAAGACCGAAGCACTGGAATTGCAGAACCGCATGGAGCGCAGCCGGTTACAGCAGCTGCGCAGCCAGATCGACCCGCATTTTCTGTTCAACACCCTGAACGTCATCCAGCAGATGGCGGGCACAGAGTCCGCCTACCGCACACAGGCACTCATTATGGCGCTTTCCCATCTGCTGCGTTACAGCCTGATGAGCAACGATGAACAGGTGCCCCTCTCCCGGGAGGTGCGCATTGTGGACGAATACTACTCCATCTACCATGTGCGATTTGGCGACCGGGTGCAGATGCAGTGGGCGTTTTCGGACTCGCTGGACCTGACCGAGACTATGGTGCCGTCCTTTATCTTGCAGCCCATCGTGGAAAACGCCTTCAAGCACGGCATCTGCCCCAAGGAAGAGGGCGGCGTGGTGCGCATCCGCATGATCCCCCTGCGGGAAAAAGGTCTGCTGTGCATCCGGGTGCTGGACAACGGCGTAGGCATTGAGCCGGAGCAGCTGCAGCAGCTGCGCACGGCACTGGAACAGCCCGCACCCCGCTGGGAACATATCGGTATTTATAATGTGGCTGCCCGCTTGCGGCTGCTGGATGCCCGCTGCCGGGTGGTGGTGCGCTCCCGGCCGGGGCGGGGGACTGCGGTGATCCTGTATCTGCCGCTGGTGGAGAATGAGGAGGAATTTGAGGAATGATTCGTCTGTTGATCGCGGATGATGAGAAGATGGAACGGGAAGCGCTGGCGGATATCGTCATGCGCCGGTTCGAGCATGAGGTAACAGTGGAAATGGCGGAAAACGGACGCAAAGCCGCCGATACCGCCGTGCTCTGGGGTGCAGACCTGATTTTGATGGACATCGAGATGCCGGGAATGAACGGCCTGGATGCCGCCCGCGCGGTGCTGGAGCAGCGCCCGGAGTGCAAGGTGATCTTTATCACGGCATACAGCCTGTTCCAGTACGCCCACGAAGCGGTGCATCTGGGTGCCTGCGACTATCTGCTGAAGCCGGTGGACCCGGACGAGACCGAAGCTGCCATCCGACGCGCCATCCGGCAGATCGAAGCCGGACGCCGTCTGGCAGAGCTGGCTGCGGAAGCCCCGGAGCAGGAAACTGCCCCGGAGCAGGAGAACGACCCCGCCGGGGAAGGGGAGAGTGACCGCAACGCACTGGTGATGGATCATGTGCGCAAGTATATGGAAGACAACTATATGTCCGACCTCTCGCTGGACAGCGTGAGCGAGATCTTGCACATCAGCCCGGCGTATCTTTCGGCGCAGTTCAAAAAGTACCAGAAGATGAACTTTCTGGACTGCCTGACCGAGCTGCGCATCAACGCAGCCAAAGAGCTGCTGGCCGACCCCTTCCGCTCCGCAGCAGAGGTGGCCTCCATGGTGGGCTACGAGGATGCCAGTTACTTTGCCCGTGCCTTTAAAAAGCGCACCGGCATGACCCCCACCCAGTACCGGAAGGAAGCGGCAAAGGCAGCCCGGGAGGCGCAGCTGTGACCCGCCGTCAGCTGTTGCATCTGCTGACGGCAGCACCGGCACTGGCAGTCACAGGCTGCACGGCACAGTCTGCTTCTTCGCAGCAGGAAAAGCCGCTCATTCTGCGCTATGCGGAGAATCAGCCGGAGGACTACCCCACAAGCAAGGCGGCAAAGGCCTTTGCCGAGCTTGTGGCGCAGCACACGGATGGCCGGGTGAAGGTGCTGGTTTACAGTGGGGCAGAGCTGGGCGCGGAGCAGAGCGTCATCCAGCAGATGCAGTTCGGCGGGGTGGATTTTTCCCGCGTGTCCCTGAGCCAGCTGGCAGAGTACGAGCCGGAGCTTAGCGTACTGCAGCTGCCCTACCTGTACAGTGATGCCGAGCAGATGTGGCGTGTGCTGGACGGCAGCATCGGCGACGAGTTTCTGGCCATGCTGGACGGGATGGACTTAGTGGGACTTTCGTGGTTCGACGCCGGTGTGCGCAGCTTCTATACCCGGGAAAAGGTGACCGGGCTGGATGATTTGCAGGGGCTGACCATCCGGGTGCAGGAGTCGGACATGATGAGCGACATGATCACCGCACTGGGGGCAAAGCCGGCGCAGGTGGTGTACAGCAAGGTATATGCCGCCCTGCATAATGCCGAGATCGACGGCGCAGAGAACAACTGGCCCAGCTACGAAGTGATGGGACACTACGAGGTGGCGCCCTTTTTCCTGAAGGACGAGCACACCCGCGTGCCGGAAGTGCAGCTGGCCAGCCCGGCGGTGATGGAAAAGCTTGCCGCGCTGGACGAGAGCTTCCCGGAGGTGATCCGCGCCTGCGCCCGGGAGAGCGCGCAGACAGAGCGGGAGCTTTGGGCGCGGCGGGAGGCGGACGCGGAGCAGAATATGCGCAAGCTGGGCATCTGCGTTACCGAGCTGGACGAAGCCGAGAAAGCCCGCTTCCGCGCAGCGGTGCAGCCTATGTACGATGAATTCTCTGCCCAGCAGGAACTGATCGACCGGATACAAAAAAGCTGAAAAAGACACCCCGAGAAGTGCCCGGATGGACATTTTTCGGGGTGTTATTTTTGCATTATGAATACAGGAATGTATCCAACTGGTCAGCAGTGTTGCACAAACGAAATGAAAAACGCTTGTGCAATATGGCAAAAACAATCTTGACATTCTTTCGAAAAACAGGACATTTTTTGAAAGCCCTTGTTTCGTTTCGGAAAATTTGCTAAAGTGTGTACAGTCAATGAATGAAAGCTCCGGCACCTGTGCGCCCGGAGAAGTTCACAATTATTTAAGGAGGACGATTCCTATGAAAATGATCTCTCGTCGTAGCTTTATGGCTGTTGCCGGTGCAGCTACCGCTGCTGTTGCTCTGACCGCCTGCGGTGGTTCCAAGAGCAATTCCACCTCTACCGCTGCTTCCACCTCTACCTCTACCGCAGCTTCTGCTGCTGCCGGTGATGCAGCTGCTGCTGCCAACGATCCCAAGGTGACTCTGGTCTACGCCGAGGTCAACCCGCTGGATACCATCGTTGGTCAGACCGGTTCTCACTTCAAGGAGAAGGTCGAGGAACTGAGCGGCGGTTCTGTGGTCGTTGACGTGCAGGCTTCCGGTGTTCTGGGCTCTGAGAACGATGTTCTGGACGCTATTCTGGGCGGCTCTACCTCCATTGATATCAGCCGTATCTCTGCTTTCGCTCTGACCAGCTACGGCTGCAACAAGTCTAAGCTCTTGTCCATCCCCTTCACCTTCAACAACCGTGCTCACTTCTGGAACTTTGCCAACAGCGATCTGGCTCCTGAGTTCCTGAACGAGCCCCAGGAGCTGGGCCTGCCTGTTCGCGGCCTGTTCTACGGCGAGGAGGGCTTCCGTCACTTCTTCACCGTCAAGCCCGTTGCTGCTATCGGCGACCTGAAGGGCATGAAGCTGCGTGTGTCCAACGACCCCGTTATGAACGGCATGGTCGAGGGTCTGGGCGCTAACCCCACCGTCGTTGCTTTCGGCGAGCTGTACAGCGCACTGCAGACCGGCGTTGTGGATGGCGCTGAGCAGCCCATCGCAAACTACAAGTCCAATGCCTTCCCTGAGGTTGCTAACAACCTGATCCTGGACGGCCACACTCTGGGCGCTGTGCAGGCTGTTATCACCGACAACGCATGGGGCAAGCTGACCGCTAACCAGCAGGCTGCTGTTATGGCTGCTGCTGCCGACACCCAGAAGTTCAACGCTGATCTGTCCGAGACCGCTGAGAACAAGGTTCTGGAAGAGCTGCGCTCCTCCGGCTGCAACGTTGTGGATGTGGACGACAAGACTCCTTGGCAGGAAGCTTGCGCTAAGGTCATCAAGGACAACACCTCTGATCAGGCTGAGCTGTACCAGAAGCTGCTGGACATGAAGGCATAAGCTGGCTTTCCATCCAATCCAAGTAGTACATTGCCCGGCGGAGGCCCACGGGAATACGCCCGCAGGCTTCGCCGGGTTTTTATATGGAGGAATTTCTATGCCGAAAATCTTTACCACTCTGGATAAGATCAGACCGGCGTACGACTTTACCTACAAGGTGGTTCTGTTCATCTGCAAGATCCTGCTGATCGCAGATATCCTCATTACCACGATGTCGGTCATTGGCCGTTACGTCCCCTTTATCCCGGACCCCTCCTGGTCTGAGGAGGTCGTTCTGACCTGCATGAGCTACATGGCTGTGCTGAGCGCTGCGCTGGCCATCCGCCGCGGCGCACACATCCGCATGACTGCCTTTGATATGTACCTGCCCAAGAAAGTGGTCAAGGCGCTGGACATTCTGTCCGACGTGGCTGTGATGGTTCTTGGTGTGGTGATGATGGCGGTCGGCTGGAACTACGCCACCACGCTGGGCGGTCGTGGCTTCTATGTTTCCATGCCTTGGCTGAGCCGCTTCTGGATGTACTTCCCGGTGCCGCTGGCCGGTGTTGCCATGATCATCTTTGAAATCGAGTCTCTGTATAACCATATCAAGAGCTTTTTTGTAAAGGAGGAAATGTAATATGACAGTTCAGACACTGGCAATCATTGTCCTTCTTGTCAGCTTCTTTGTTATGATCTTCCTGCGCTTCCCCATTGCATACGCCGTTGGTCTGTCCAGCGTGCTGTGTATGCTGGTGCAGGGTCAGGCACTGACCGACGTCTGCCGCCTGATGGTCAAGGGCATTTCCTCCTTCAGCCTGATGGCTGTGCCGTTCTTCATCACCATGGGTGTGCTCATGGGCTCCGGCGGCATTTCTGAAAAGCTGATCGCACTGGCTGACGCCTGCGTTGGCTGGATGCGCGGCGGTATGGCCATGGTCAATATCGTGGCTTCCTACTTCTTCGGCGGCATTTCCGGTTCCGCTTCCGCCGATACCGCCTCCATCGGCTCTATCATGATCCCCATGATGGTGGATCAGGGCTACGGTGCAGACTTCTCCACCGCTGTTACCATCACCTCCTCCTGCGAGGGTCTGCTGGTTCCTCCCAGCCATAACATGGTCATCTACGCTACCACCGCCGGTGGTATCTCCGTGGGCAGCCTGTTCCTGGCCGGCTACCTGCCCGGCGCTCTGCTGGCTATCGTGCTGATGATCGGCTCCTACATCATCTCGGTCAAGCGCAACTACCCCAAGGGCGATCCGTTCAGCATCAAGGCTTTTGTCAAGCAGCTGGGCACTTCCATCTGGGCACTGGCCGCTGTCATCATCGTGGTGTTCGGCGTTGTCGGCGGTGTGTTTACCGCTACCGAGTCCGCTGCTATCGCCGTTATCTACTCTCTGCTCGTTTCCGTGTTCGTCTATAAGGGTCTGGACTGGAAGGGCGTGTGGCACGCTCTGGACGAGTGCGTCAACACCCTGTCCATCGTGCTGATCCTGATCGCTACCTCTGCAGTGTTCGGCAACTGCCTGACCATGCTGCACGTGCCCGATCTGGCAGCAACCGCCATCACCGACCTCACCGATAACCCCTACATCATTGCACTGCTCATCGACCTGATCCTGCTGGTGCTGGGCATGATCATGGATATGGCTCCCATCATCCTGATCGCTACCCCCATCCTGCTGCCCATCGCCACCTCCATCGGCATCGATCCCATCCAGTTCGGTATCATCGTGGTTCTGAACTGCGGCATCGGTCTGCTGACTCCTCCCGTTGGCTCCGTTCTGTTCATCGGCTCTGCCGTTGCAAAGCGCCCCATGGAGAAAGTGGTCAAGGCGACTCTGCCGTTCTACCTGTGTATGTTCGTTGCACTGCTGCTGCTGACCTACGTCCCCGACATCAGCCTTGCTATTCCCAAGCTGCTGGGCGGTTACGTAAGCCCCATTGCAAACCCGCTGGGTCCTGTGTTCATCCACTAAGCGCAGCATAAGAGAAAACCCCTTGCATCTATAAGACCGAAGCCTGTCAGCCCTTTGGGCTGCGGGCCCCGGTCTTTTTTGCGTGTGCACCAAAATGCGGACAGCTTGCACGGCGGGGAACACTATGATAAAATAAAAAGCATAGATGCTTGGAAGGGGAGAGAACACTATGGAGCAAAAACGCCTGTGTCCGTTCTGCATTGGGGAACTGCCGCCTGCGGCGACCGTCTGCCCCTATTGCGGGAAGATCTTAGAGGGCTGCAACCCGGCGGGCTGCCTGCCGGTGGGCACGGTGCTGGCCGGGCGCTACACTGTGGGCGAGATGCGCAGTCTGGATGGCGAGGGTGTGCTGTACAGCGGCGTGGAGAATCTGGGCGCTTTCCGGGTGACCATCAAGGAGTACCTGCCGGTTACCCTTTCTGCGGAGCGGGGCGCGGACTGCATCCTGCGCCCCAAGCAGGGCAGCGAGGTGCTGTTCAAGACCACCCGTATGGACTTTGCAGACCTGTACCGCGCCATCCAGCGCATTACCCCCGCCAGCGGTCTGGAAGCCGTGCTGGACGTGGTGGAAGCCAACAACACCGTGTATGCGGTGCTGGAAAACCTAGGCGGCACCCCGCTGGAGCAATGGCTGGAAAACCGTCCTGCCCCGGTGCGGGCAGAGGAGGCCTGCGCCATGCTGCGCCCGGTGTTTGAGGGCGTGGCGACCATGCACAAAGCAGGGCTGGTGCACCGCGGCATCTGCCCGGAGAATATCCGGGTGATGGCAGATGGCCGCTGCCGTCTGGCTGGGTACGCCACTGTGGGTCTGCGCACCGCAGGCAGCGGCCTGCACGAGCAGCTGTACGAAGGCTACTCTGCGCCGGAGCAGTACACCACCGCCGAGTTTGAGGGGCGCTACACCGACGAATACAGCCTTGCCGCCGTCTTTTACCGCATGGTGTGCGGGCAGGCACCCATGCCCGCTGCCCAGCGCGTGGTGTCGGACTCTAACCCCCGGGCACGCACCGTAGAGCCTGCCGTACCGGCCTATGTCTCCGATGTGTTGCAGCTGGGGCTGCGGCTCAAGGTCATGGAGCGCATCCAGACCGTGCCGCAGCTGTATCAGGCGCTTTCTTCCAAGGAATATACCGCCGAGCTGACCCGCACCATGAAGCCGGAGACCCCGATGCATCCGGCGCGGGCAGAGCAGAGCGGGCAGGGCAGGGAACATCTGCTCAGTTTGAAAGGGCTGCTGGCGGGCATCCTGATCCTGCTTTCCATTTTGATCCTGCTTACGCTGTGGGGCATCGTGAGCAGCAAGGAGGAACAGACCCCCGTCTCGGAGCCGAGTTCGGAAGCTGCCAGCAGCGAGGAAATGAAGCCCCAGAACCTTGTGCCCAACTTTGTGGGCATTGATTACGAGCAGATCAAGAATAACCGCGAGTACACCAGTATGTACCTGTTCCGGGCGGTGCTGGAGTACAGCGATACTGTGCCCTCCGGGCAGGTCATCCGGCAGGAGCCGGAGGCTGGCGAGGTGATGGAGAACGGCGAGGTGATCCAAATCGTGGTCAGTCAGGGCCCGGAAAAGGTGGAGATGCCAAAGATCATCGGTGCGTCGCAGGATAAGGCCATTGAGATCCTGAGCAGCCGGGGGCTTGTGGCCAGCTGTTTCATGGTGGTGAACGATGGCTCCTATGCCACGGGCTGCGTGGTCTCTGCCAGTGAGGAAGAGGGCGCTATGGTCACGGTGGGTACGGTGATCACCATATATATCGCCGCAGATCCCAGTGTGCAGATCACCGCCACCCCGGAAGAGCCTGCCGCTACCGAGCCTACTACCCCGGAAACGACCCCGGAGGGCAGCACCGAGCCGGAATACGATACAGATTAAACAGCATACAACAAAAGCAGAAGCGGGAGCCCGTTATAAGGCTCCCGCTTCTGCTTGTTTAGGATAGGAAAGAGAATGGCAAATTAAAGGTTGGTGTAGCCCATCAGGCAGCGGTCCACCTCGGCGGCGCAATCGCGGCCTTCGCGCAGACCCCACACCACAAGGCTCTGGCCGCGGCGCATATCGCCGCAGACGAACACCTTGTCCACATTGGTCTTAAAGCTGTGGTCGGCTACATTGCCCCGGGCGGTCAACTCCACCCCGAAGGCATCGGCTGTATAGTTTTCGCAGCCGGTAAAGCCTGCGGCAATAAATGCCAGCTGGCAGTCGTAGGTAAATTCCTTGCCGGTGGGCACCATGCTGGTGCGGCCGGTCTCGGGGTCGCGTTCCGGTTTCAGGCAGCTGATGACGGCACCGGTCAGATTGCCGGCCTCGTCCTTCAAAAACTCCTTGACGGTGGTTTGGTACACGCGCGGGTCCTTGCCGAACTTTGCAATGCACTCGGTCTGGCCGTAGTCCACCTTCAGCACCCGGGGCCACTCCGGCCACGGGTTTGCAGCGGTGCGCTCGACAGGAGGCTGCGGCATCATTTCCAGTGCCATCAGGTCGGTGCAGCCCTGCCGCAGGGCAGTGCCCTGACAGTCGTTGCCGGTGTCGCCGCCGCCAATGACCAGCACGTTTTTACCGGCTGCGTTGATGGCCTTGCCGTCTGCAAAACCCGAGTCCAGCAGGCTCTTGGTCACGCTGGTCAGGTAGTCCACGGCAAAGTGCACGCCCTTGGCGTCCCGGCCGGGCACGTTCAAATCGCGGGGCTTTTTTGCGCCGCAGCACAGCACCACGGCATCAAAATCTGCCAGCAGCTGCTCGGCGGGCACGGCACCGCCCACATCCATGCCGGTGCGGAACACCACACCCTCGGCCTGCATCAGCTTGACACGGCGCTCGATGACCGCCTTATCCAGCTTCATGTTGGGGATGCCGTACATCAGCAGACCGCCCACACGGTCGGCGCGCTCAAACACCGTAACGGCATGGCCGCGCTTGTTCAGATACTCGGCTACCGAAAGCCCCGCAGGGCCGCTGCCCACCACGGCAACGCTCTTGCCGGTGCGGGTCGGCGGCGGGGTGGCGGTCAGCCAGTTTTTGGCATAAGCCGTCTCGATGATGGCGTGCTCGTTTTCGCGCACGGTGACACTGCTGCCGGTCACATCTCCGCAGGTGCAGGCGGCCTCACACAAGGCGGGGCACACCCGGCTGGTAAACTCCGGGAAGCGGTTGGTGGCCATCAGGCGGTGGAGCGCAAGCTCCCACTTGCCGTGGTACACCAGATCGTTCCACTCCGGGATGAGGTTGTTCAGCGGACAGCCGGAGGCCATGCCGCCGATCATCATGCCCGCCTGACAGAAGGGCACGCCGCAGTCCATGCAGCGGGCGGCCTGCGTCTGCTGCTGCTCCCGCGAGAGCCAGATGTGGAACTCGTTAAAATTTTCAAGGCGCTCCAGCGGCGCAACGTCCGTGCTGGTCTTGCGCGCATAATCCATAAATCCTGTTGTCTTACCCATGCTGCTGCCCCTCCTTACTTATGCTTCTGCACTGCATAGAATGCTTCGATCTGTGCCTGCTCGCCGTCCAGACCACGCTCCTCTACCGAGGCGATGACCCGCAGCATCCGGTCGTAATCGTAAGGCAGAACCTTTTTGAATTTGGGCAGGAACGCACTGAAATTGTCCAGAATTTCTTTGCCGCGCGGAGAGCCGGTGGCCTCCACATGGGCGCGGATCAGCTCCTTCAGGGTGGCAACATCGTACTTATGTTCCACCGGCTCAAGGCTGACGGTCTCCTTGTTCACCCGCTGGTAGAAGTCCCAGTTCTCGTCCAGCACATAGGCAATGCCGCCGGTCATACCGGCTGCAAAGTTCTTGCCGGTCTGTCCCAGCACCACCACGGTGCCGCCGGTCATGTACTCGCAGCCGTGGTCGCCCACGCCCTCCACAACGGCGGTAGCGCCGCTGTTGCGCACGCAGAAGCGCTCACCGGCCACACCGGAGATGAACGCCTTGCCGCTGGTAGCGCCGTACAGCGCCACGTTGCCGGTGATAATGTTCTCCTCGGGCTTGAAGTCGATGCCCTGCGGCGGGCGCACAACGATCTTGCCGCCGGAAAGACCCTTGCCCATGTAGTCGTTGCAGTCGCCCACCAGCTCCAGCGTCAGGCCGCTCGGGATAAAGGCACCGAAGCTCTGGCCGCCTGCACCGGTGCAGTGCACGGTGTACACATCATCCGGCAGGTCGTTGCCGTATTTACGGGTGATCTCGCTGCCAAAGATGGCACCAAAGGCGCGATCCACGTTGGAAACATTCAGGCTGACGCTCTGGGGAGCCTTGCTGCCCAGCTTGAACTTCTTCATCAACACCTTCATGTCCAGCGTGTTTTCCAGATGGAAGTCGTAGCTGTCCTCCTTGATAAAGTGGACGTTGCTGTTTGCAATGGCGGGGTTGTGCAGGATGCAGTCCAGATCCAGCTCCGCGGCGCGGCTGCCCGGGGCGGCGGACTTGACCCGCAGCAGGTCGGTGCGGCCTACCAGCTCGTCCACGGTGCGCACGCCCAGCTTTGCCATGTACTCCCGCAGCTCCTCGGCCACAAAGGTGAGGTAGTTGATGATGTACTCCGGCTTGCCCTTGAAGTTCTTGCGCAGTTCGGGGTTCTGGGTGCAGATGCCCATGGGGCAGGTGTCCAGATTGCACACACGCATCATCACACAGCCCTCTGCCATCAGCAGGGTGGTGCCAAAGCCGAACTCCTCTGCGCCCAGCATACAGCTGATGGCCACATCCCGGCCGGACAGCAGCTTGGAGTCGCTCTCAATGCGCACGCGGGTGCGCAGGCCGTTCAGGATCAGGGTCTGGTGGGTCTCGGCGATGCCCAGCTCCCAGGGCAGGCCCGCGTTCTTGATGGAGGTGCGGGGGGCTGCACCGGTGCCGCCGTCGTAACCGGAGACGAGGATGACCTGTGCGCCGCCCTTGGCAACACCGGCGGCAATGGTGCCGACACCGGCCTCGCTGACCAGCTTCACGTTGATGTTGGCGTGGCGGTTGGCGTTCTTCAGGTCATAAATCAGCTCAGCCAGATCCTCGATGGAGTAGATGTCGTGGTGGGGCGGGGGAGAGATCAGGCCCACGCCGGTGGTGCTGTGGCGGGTCTTGGCGATCCAGGGGTAGACCTTGGCACCGGGCAGGTTGCCGCCCTCGCCGGGCTTTGCGCCCTGTGCCAGCTTGATCTGGATCTCCTCGGCGCTGACCAGATACTTGCTGGTCACGCCAAAGCGGGCAGAAGCTACCTGCTTGATCTTGGAATTGCTCTCGCTGTGGTAGCGCTCCTCGGGCTCGCCGCCCTCGCCGGTATTGCTGCGGCCGCCCAGACGGTTCAGGGCAATGGCAATGGTCTCGTGTGCTTCGCTGCTCAGTGCGCCGTAGCTCATGGCAGCGCCCTTGAACCGCTTGACGATGCTGGAGACCGGCTCTACCTCCTCCAGCGGGATGCCGCCGTCTGCGGCGTAGTTGAAGTCCAGCAGGCTGCGCAGATGCACGCCCTCGGCACCCATGTTGTCCACCGTCTGGGTGAACTGCTTGAAGGTGTCGTAATCGCCGGTGCGGCAGGCCTTCTGGAACAGGTGGATGGTCTGGGGGTTGAACAGGTGCTCTTCCTTGCCGCTGCGGAACTTGTGGGCACCGCTGTCGGCCAGTTCCATGTTGATATCCAGTCCCAGCGGGTCAAAGGCAGCATTGTGCTGCGCTTCCACATCGGCCTGAATGTCTGCCATGCTCACACCGCCCACACGGCTCACCGTGCCGGTAAAGTATTTGTCGATGACCTCCTTCGAGATACCCACAGCCTCAAAGATCTGGCTGCTCTGGTAGCTCTGGATGGTGGAAATGCCCA